>Ga0335070_10000028_pt1 | contig 225199 bp, 212 predicted proteins | sample Lox_Sample_13_FD_206722 | JGI IMG/M metagenome (GOLD analysis project Ga0335070, IMG submission 206722) | Soil microbial communities from Loxahatchee National Wildlife Refuge, Florida, United States - Lox_Sample_1.3 | ecosystem: Environmental > Terrestrial > Soil > Wetlands | place: USA...
AGGAGGACGATGGCCTCCCGCTCCACCTGGCGCGCGAGCGCGGTGTGCGCGGCGCTCTCCACCACGACCGCGGGGTCGAGCGGAGCCTTGCCGTCGTAGATTCCGGACCGGAACTTCGCCCGGAGGATCCTCCGGACCGCCTCGTCGACGACCGAGAGCGGCACGGCCCCGGACCCGACCGCCTGGGCGAGCGGCGCCCCGTAGTAATGGGCGGCGGGCATCTCGACGTCGAGGCCCGCGAGCGCCGAGGAAACGGTGTCGTGCGTGCCGAACACCCAGTCGGACTCCACGAAGCCGTCGAACCCCCACTCGCCCTCGAGGACGTCCCCGAGGAGGTGGCGGTTCTCGCTGCAGTAGGCGCCGTTCACCTGGTTGTAGGCGCTCATGACCGAGCCGACCCCCGCGGCCACGACGCGCCGGAAGTGCGGCAGGTACACCTCGCGCAGCGTCCGCTCGTCTGCTTGAACGTCCACCGTGAACCGGTCGTCCTCGATGCTGTAGAGCGCGAAGTGCTTCGCGCTCGCGAGCACGTGCGCCTGCACCCCGCCCACGAAGGCGACCGCCATCTCGCCCACGTGGAAGCCGTCCTCGCCGTAGGTCTCCTGCGCCCGTCCCCAGCGCGGGTGGCGGAGGAGGTTCATGGTCGGGGCGAGGAGCACGTTCGCGCCGCGCGCGAGCGCCTCGGCGCCGATCGCCTCGCCCACGCGGGCCTCCAGGTCGCGGTCGAAGGTCGCCCCTCGCGCCGCACCGACCGGGAAGGTCGTCGCGTTGCCCGTCGCCCGGCCCACGCCGCGCATGCCGTCGACCATCCGGAAGCCGGGGATCCCCAGGCGGGCGTTCGCGGGCGTGTCGCTCAGGCCCGCCACCGGCGCGAGCGACGAACCGTGCATCTGGTCGACCTTCTCCTCGAGCGTCATCGAGGAGAGGAGCGCCTCCACCCGCGAATCGATCGGCGCACCCGGGTCCCGGTAGACGCGGGCCGCCGGGTCCTCCGCCGCGCCGCAGGCGGCAACCAGGGCGGCTGCGACGAATGCGGTTGGCGGCTGTCGGGTCACGGGGCCGGTCGTCGGAGAGGTGCAGGAGCGTTGTATCGCACGCGGCGCCGCGCGGGAAAGGGCGATGATCGACCCAGTCCGCGCGCCACGGTCTCCCGGCGATCAGGTCATGAGCCGCCAGACCTCATGCTCGCTCGCGAGCGTCGACTCCACGGCCTCGACCCACTCGCCGAGGAGCGCCGACTCCTCCGAGCCGGGCCGCGTCGACTCCAGGCCGGCCAGGGCGTGCGCGGTCGAGGCGTACGAGCTGGCGAGGTCCGCGTATCGCTTGGACCGCTGCCAGCCCATCACGGCGGCACCCGTCGCCGCGATCAGCGGGATGGCGCTCTCCGCGGCGGATGAGGGAGCCGGGCTCGCCCCGATCCGGACCGCCAAGAACATGGCCGACGCGACCGCCGCGAGCTGGACGGCGACGAGGAACGCGAACCACCGGTCGTCGGCAGCCGCGTATCGCGCGGCTTTCGCCGCGTACCAGGCGCGCTCCGGCCGAAGGCGCGACTCGACGTAGATCCGGGCGCGCTCCTCCGATGGAGCCTGGCGCACCCTCCGCATGCCGTCCGTGACGGGCGGAGTGAAGGCGTTCGCGCCGCGGCCCAGGGCGCCTGCGATCTCCGGGTGACCGCGCACCATGTCGTCGAGGAGGCGCACGAAGGAGGCTTCTGGAACGGGCGCGCCCGGCGGAAACGGATCGAGCTCCATCATGTAGCGCCAGCTGAGTCGCTTCACGTCCTCGGCGGAGCCGCGGCACTCGTACCAGCGCTTTTGCCAGCGGGAGGCTCGCACCACCCACAGCATGACCACGAGCAGGGTCGTCGAGACGGCCGTCAGCACCGCGCTCGACAGCCGCAGCACGCCGGTCGCGACGAGGAGCACCAACCCCGCACTCACCGGGTTGAGGAGGAGCTGGACTCCCTCGGCGAGAAAGTGCTGGCGGCGGAGCGCGACCGACGCAGCGTCCGCGGCACTGTACACGCCCGGGTAGTCGTCGAACGGCACCTTCCCCGACCCGTCCACGTCGGTCAGAGGTCGAGCGTCCCCTTGATCCCGAACTGCAGCCATTCGTGCAGCGCCTTGTTGGAGATGCTTCCAGAGCTCGACGTCACCCCGCTCGTGCTCAGGTTCGTGTACTCGCCGAGCGAGAAGTTCACGAACGGACCCACGCGGAACGCGTTCGCCACGCGGAAATCGACGCCCACGATGAACCGCACGAACTCCCACCCGGTGGCCGTCGCCGTCTCCGAGGCGGACCCCCCGGTGATGGAGCTCACCCCCTTGATGGTGTAGCTCGCGAGCTCGTAGCCGACCCCGAGTCCTGCGTAGGGGAGGACGATGCTCTTCTGTATGGTGAACGTGTAGAGGAAGTCGATCCCGAACTCCCATGTCGACAGCTGGCTCGACACGAACGCGGGCGAGAAGTCGAAGTATGCACCCAGGTAGAGGTTCGGGCTGAAGCGCCAGCCCACGTCGAGCTGCAGCGGCAACGTGCCCGAGAAGATCTTGTTCATCGCGTCACCGGACACGCCCGTGGCGGCCCCCAGCGGGACGCCGTACCCGATGCCCAGGCTGAGCGACAGGCCGCTCGGGGCAGGGCCGGACGGGGCGGCGAGGAACGGCTCGACTCCGCTTTCGGCGGCGGCCGCGCGCGTCGCCAGGGTCATGGAGCCCGCCAGCAGAGCAGCTGCGAGGATCCTCTTCATCGTCACCTCCACCAGAGGGACAGCTTATAGTGCCGCTCCTTCGCGACCCGCCGCCGCCCAGATGACCCGTCCCGCCCCGCCACCGACCGTGCACCCCGCGCGGCCGGGCTCCGTGGACCATGTCGTAGCCCGAGCAGGACACGCCCGACTCGCTGCTTTGCGCGCGAGCCTCTCGGCGACGCGCGTGACCTCGGCCGGCAGCGCGACGGCCGAGGTGTCGATGGGTCGGGGGAGGTCGCCCACGAGGTCTGGGCGAGCTGGCGACTCGCCGACGGCTGGCGCTTCGGCGACCGGCGAGACGACAGGCTGAAACTCCACCCCAGCCTGGTGCCGTACGACGAGCTCCCGGAGGCCGAGAAGAAGTACGATCGCGCGACCGTGATCGAGACGCTGAAGGGGCTCTGCGCCCTGGGATTCCGCATTCTCGCGCCCGACGACGGGGGTGAAGCCCCGTGACCGAGTTTCGGCAGCCCGCGGACGACAAGACGGCGAACCCGACTCGCCGGCCCGGGAAACCGAGGGCCGGGGCGCACCCGATCTTCATCAACTACCGACGAGAGGACAGCGGCGGCCAGGCGCGCGCGCTCCTCTATGCGCTCGAGCAGGCCTTTCCCCGGCAGGTCTTCATGGACGTGAAGGGCCTGCGACCCGGCGTCAACTACATGGAGGAGATCGAGCGCACGGTCGGGAACTGCCGTGTCGTGCTCGTCCTCATCGGGAAGGGATGGGCGAGCATCACCGACGCCGGCGGGCGGCGCCGGCTCCTCGATCCGCGCGACGTTGTGAGCCTGGAGATCGCGACCGCCCTCGCGCGCCCCGACGTGCTCGTGGTGCCGGTCCTTGTCGGCGGCGCGTCGCTTCCGGGGGAGGACGACCTGCCCGAGGCGCTGCGGGGGCTGCTTCATCGACAGTGCCTGCAGCTCACCGAGCAGGACTGGGATTACAACGTCGCCCAGCTGGTGGACGCCCTCCGTCGCCTGGTCCCCGCTCCCGCCGGGAACCGCCGGGCGCTCGGCGTCGGGCTCGGGGCGGCCGCGCTGGCGGTTCTCGGCCTCGGGGCCGTGGCCCTCCTTCACCGTGGAGGGACGACCCGACCGGCTCCGTCGGCCACGTCCGCAGCCGTGGCCACTCGCGCGCCCGAGGCCGCCCCCGCATCGCCACGGCCCGCCGGGACCGAGACCCCCGCACCCGCGCCGAGTCCCGCGAGCGCTCCGCCCGCGCCCGCCGCCCGAGTGGCGACTCCCGCACCGGCCAAACGTCCGCCTCCCGCCGCCGTGGCCGCCCCCGCACCGCCGGCGTCGCCGCCGGCACCCCCGGCGAGGCCCGCCCCGCAGGCCCAGGCGCCCGCGCCGCAGGCCCAGCCGCCCGCCCCGCCTCCAGCCGAGCCCGCCCGTGTCGCCGCGGCCGCCCCGCGAGCCGAGCGGGCAGCGTTCACCACGGTGGACGTCTCGTCCTTTCAGCTGTACTTCGGGAACCCGGACGCGCGCGACCGCGGACGCGAGCTCGTTGCCAACGCGCACTGGTTCCTCGAGCCCAACGGGTCCTTCACCTTCGCGCCGGAAAACCAGTCGCCCGACTTCTTTCCCCTCACCGTGCGGGCCTCCCGAGACGGGGAGGTCGTCTCATTCGAGGGGCTCCGGAAGGCACCTTCGGCTGGGACGCTCGCCTACGTCCGGATCTCCGGACATCTCGTCGTGGGCAGCCCCGCCGCTCTGACCCTCGACCTCGAGTTCGGGAAGGCCACGGGGTCGGGTGGGATGGATCTCGAGCCTACGTTCAAGGCCCAGGCCCGCGCCCGACTCCACCCGGAGTAACGGCTTTCGGCCCCGATCGGGAGTCCTCCCCCGCCGACGGTTGCCCGCGACGGGCGCCACCGATTGTTGTAAAAGGCCCGCGTGGAAGCGCAGCACGCGCACCCCCCGGACGGCGCCTGCACGCCCGAGTGTCCCCGGTGGAGCGACGAGGCGATCCACCTCTTCGCCCTCCAGCAGCGCTACGGGGACATGCTCCAGGCGTGCCGCGCCGCGTCTGCCATCGAGTGGGTGATGGTCGCGCCCGCGCTCGCCGGCGTCTCGTTGCCGGAATACCTTCGCGACGAGGAGCTCGTGCGCCTGAACCTCGTCGCCGGCCGGGACACCCCCGAGGTCCTGCTCGACGAGTGGGGCATCCGCTGCAACCTGACGTTCCGCGGATCGCGCGTCGACTGCGCGCTCCCCTGGCCGGCCGTCGTGGCGGGTCGGCTCAGGCCGCCCGAGCGGAAGCGGCCGCGCTTCGGGGTCATCGAGGGCGGCAAGAAGGACTGACGAGGACATCGCTCGGATCCTCTCCTCGCCCGGGCGCAGCCGCTCGAGCGAAGCGCCCGCCGCGCTTCCCGCCGGAATCAGGGGACCGGCTCTCTTGGGTGCCCACGGCGCGGCCACGCTCGGCATCCACGGCGCTCCGGGTCGGGGAAAAACGGTTTTTCCTGTTTCACTGAAAGGCGTCCGCGTCCCGGTGGCGTTTCAACGGCAATCGCGAGTGCACTCCGAGTCTGCGCGCTGCCGCCCCGCGCAGCCCATCAAGGGAGCGACAGGCGGTCTCCGAGCGGCTAGGGGAGCCGTAATCACCTCCTCCAAGGAGCTCCCCTATGCGCTGCGCGATGCGACGAGCCGTTGCTTCGCTTTCCTTCCTGACCTGGGCGATCGCATCCATTGGATGCGGGTCCGGCTCGTCCGGGCCGCCGAACGGCAGCATCGGCCCGAACGGTGGCACCTTCAACGCCGGGAACGGGGTCACCGTCGTGGTACCGTCTGGAGCCCTCACGCAGACGGTGCAACTCACCGAGGCGACCACCCAGACCGCACCCCCGTCCGTTCCGGGGTACACCGCGCTCTCCGACCTGTACCAGTTCGGCCCCGACGGGACGGCATTCGGGTCGCCGGTGACGGTGACCTTGCCGCTTCCGGCCGGCGCCCCCGCCAACGCCACGATCCTCTGGTCGCAGGCGAACAACCCAACCGCTTACGACGACGCGCACGGGACGGTGAACGGCTCGAGCATCTCGGCCCAGGGCAACCACTTCAGCACCCTGTTCGTCGCGCAGCCAGGGCAGCTGACGCTGACCCCGAGCACCGCGACGCTGACGGCCGGCATCGGGACCCAGGCGTTCACGGCGACCCTCACCAACGCGACCGGGGACATCACCTGGACGCTCTCGCCCGCCACCGGTGCGGGGACGCTCTCCGCGACCACCGGCGGCAGCGTCACCTACACTCCGCCGACGACGGTGAGCTCGACGATCACGGTCACCCTGACGGCCTCCGCCGCCGGCTTGACGGCCAAGGCGACGATCACCGTCAATCCCATCACGGTCACGGTCTCGCCCTCCACGGTGACGTTCACGGCCGGCACGGGCACACAGATCTTCACCGCCACCGTCACGGGCGCGAGCGGGACGCCGACCATCACCTGGACGCTCTCGCCCGCCACCGGCTCGGGCACCCTGTCCGCCACGACCGGCGCGACCGTGACCTACACGCCCCCGGCCACGGTCTCGTCCACGACGACGGTGACGCTCACGGCGTCCGCGGACGGGGCCAGCGGCTCGGCGACCATCACCGTCCATCCAGCGACCATCTCCGTCTCGCCCGCGACGGCAACATTCACCGCCGGTACCGGGTCGCAGGCGTTCACCGCCACGGTCACGGGTCCCCCGGGGACCGTCACCTGGTCCCTCTCACCCGCCACCGGCTCGGGCACCCTCTCCGCCACGACCGGCGCGACCGTGACCTACACGCCCCCGGCCACGGTCTCGTCCACGACGACGGTGACGCTCACGGCGTCCGCGGACGGCGTGAACGGCTCGGCGACCATCACCGTCAACCCGGTGAACGTCGTCACGGTCTCGGTGTCGCCCGCGACGGCGACGTTCACCGCCGGGACGGGGTCGCAGGCGTTCACGGCCACCGTCACCGGCTCCACCGGGACCGTCACCTGGACGCTCTCGCCCACCTCCGGCTCGGGAACCCTGTCCGCGACCACCGGGGCGACCGTCACCTACTCCCCCCCGGCTACGGTCTCGTCCACGACCACCGTCACGCTCACCGCCGCAGCGGGCGGCGCCAGCGGCTCGGCGACCATCACCGTCAACCCTGCCAGCACCGGAACCGGCACGATCAGCCAGTTTTGCTCCTCGCTCGAGACCCAGATCGTGAATTTCTTCACGACCTGCGAGGACGCGCCGGCCGCGGACGTAGCGGCGCTGCTCAACCTCGGCGGCTTCAGCACGACCTGCTCGAACTACGCGAACGGCATCGGGACCTACTTCAACTACAACGCCGCGAACGGCGCGGCCTGCATCAGCGACATCAAGGCCGCTTCCTGCTCCGACTGGCTGCAGGGCGGCCTTGGCGCCTTCTCCGCCTGTGCCGCGGTCAGCACCCCGCTGCGATCGGTCGGCTCGTCCTGCTACTCGGGCCTCGACTGCATCGACAGCTACTGCGACGTCCTCGACGCGGGCAATTGTCCCGGAACCTGCACGGACTACCTCGCCCCCGGCGCCTCCTGCCTGAGCGCCGTTCCCTGCACCCCGGGCTACTCCTGCTACGTGTCCGGCACCTCTTTCGTCTGCACACAGGAGGCCGCGTCCGGCGCATCGTGCGCCGCGAACCCGTGCGTTTCGGGCACCTACTGCGACAGCCGGACCACGACCTGCACCCCGATCCCGGGCTCGGGTGGGGACTGCAGCTTCTCCCTCGAGTGCCTCCCGGGCTTCGTGTGCGTGACCTCGGGCACCACCTCGACGTGCCAGGCGGTGAGCTATCTCGCCGCAGGGGCGAGCTGCTCGATCTCGGTGGCGAACCCCACGTGCGCGCCCCTCACCGAGTGCGTGGGCTCGCCGTCGGTCTGCACGGCCTTCCCCGTCGCCGGGGATGCGTGCGTGACGGGGCTCCCGTGCCTGGAGAGCTACTGCGACACCACGAGCCACTGCGCCGCGCTCCTCCCGGGCGGCGCGGCATGCTCCAGCAGCGCCCAGTGCCAATCGGCGAACTGCGCGACGGTGGGCACGACGAAGCAGTGTACGTACACGGCTTGCGCCTATCCGTAGGTGCCCGCGCTCGCGTCGGTGCAAGGCAATCGGGACAGGGGGTAGCCGCCCGGCTACTCCCTTCCCCCGCCGCCGGACCCTGCGGGTCCGCACCCGGTTCGAGCCGTCGAGGAGGTCGCGCGGCAAGCAAGGCGCGGGCGGCATCCTCGTTCGCGCCGAGGGGCTTCGGCCCGGTGGACGGGGGCCCCGCTTCCACTGCTGGCGTTGCACGAGCCGCAGGCGATGCGCCCCGAGGAGCGAGGGGACGTGCTCCTCCGGGCCACGCCCTCGCTTGCGCAAACCACACGAAGAGGCCCCCCCGGTCGTGGCCGGGGGGGCCTCATGACTGCTTTGCGGACTGCGGACAAAGTGAGCGCAGAAGGAATCGAACCTTCAACCTATGGATTAAGAGTCCATTGCTCTGCCAGTTGAGCTATGCGCCCGAGACTCGGATGCCCGAAAGGCGGCGGATCTAACAGGTCGCGACGCAGCTTGTCAATCGTGCACCTGACGCCCTCGCCGGTAGATTGGCGCGCCCGGAGGGAATCGAACCCCCGACCTGCGGCTTCGAAGGCCGACGCTCTATCCAACTGAGCTACGGGCGCGTTCTTGCAATTTCGAGAAGCGAGAAAAGGGTGGGTGAGTGAAGGGGCTCGAACCCTTAACCCCCGGATCCACAGTCCAGTGCTCTACCGATTGAGCTACACTCACCGCAAAACCGATCGCCGCCTCCCTTGAGAGCGCGCCCGGAGGGAGTCGAACCCCCGACCCGCGGCTTAGAAGGCCGCTGCTCTGTCCAGCTGAGCTACGGGCGCAGAAGCTGGCGGCGCCCCGCATCCGCGCTCCCGGGGAGGCGCCGCGCCCCGGCCATCCCAATCCTTCTGTCAAAGAGTCGGGGCGGCGGGATTTGGACCCGCGACCTCCTGCGCCCAAGGCAGGCGCGCTACCAGGCTGCGCTACGCCCCGGAAACGGCTGGGGAGATGCATCTGACACCCCGTTCCGAGTGGGCCGTGTCTAGCGCCCCGCCCGGGATTTGTCAAAGGGTCGCTAAGACCTCGCGCAGGGCGGGGAGAAGCTTTCGCAGCGCCTCGCCGCGGTGCGAGATGGCGTCCTTCTCTTGCGGCCCGAGCTCCGCCATCGTGCGCCCCGGGGTCGCCTCCGGGGCGAAGAGGGGATCGTACCCGAAGCCCCCTTCCCCGCGGGGCTCCTCGACGATGGCGCCCCGGCAGGACCCCTCCGCGAGCGCGATCACGGTCCCGTCCGGCGCGGCGAGCGCCACGACCGCCCGGTACTCGGCGCCCCGGTGCTCGGGGAACACGCCCCGGAGCACGAAGAGGAGCTTCTCGTTGTTCGCCCGGTCCCGCTCCACGCCCGCGAGGCCGGGCCGCTCCTCCTCGGAGTACCGCGCCGAGCGGATGCCGGGCCTGCCCCACAGGGCGTCGACGCACAGCCCGGAGTCATCCGCGAGCGCGTGCCGCCCGGTGGCGCGCGCGTGCGCGGACGCCTTCTTCCGGGCGTTCTCGGCGAACGTGCTGCCGTCCTCCACGACCTCGCCCGCGCCGCCGCCTGCTTCGGCCAGCGAGAGGACGCGGACCGGGAGGCCCGCCACGAGCCGGCGGAGCTCGCGCAGCTTCCCCGGGTTGCCGGTCGCGAAGACGAGGTCCACGGCCGGCCTAGCGGAGCGCCCGCGCCTGCGCGGTCTTCAGCTCCCCGATACCGCGGAGCGCGGCGTCGATCATCCGGTCGAGGTCGGAGCGCGCGAAGGCCTTGCCCTCCGCGGTGCCCTGCACCTCGACGAGCTCGAGCTCGCCCGTCGCCACAACGTTCATGTCCACCTCGGCGGTCGAGTCCTCGTCGTAGTCGAGGTCGAGGCACACCTCGCCCCGGACGATGCCCACGCTCACGGCGGCGACGTGGCGGAGGACCGGGTCCTTGGAGAGCACGCCGCGGCGCTGGAGCCCGCGGGCCGCGATCGCGAGGGCCACGAAGCCCCCGGTGATGGCGGCGGTGCGCGTTCCCCCGTCCGCCTGCAGGACGTCGCAGTCCACGGTGATGGTGCGGGGCCCGAGCGCGACCAGGTCCACCGCGGCCCGGAGCGCCCGCCCCACCAGGCGCTGGATCTCGAGGGTGCGGCCGCCCTGCTTTCCTCGCGCGGCCTCCCGCTGCATGCGCTCGTGGGTGGACCTGGGCAGCATCCCGTACTCCGCCGTGACCCATCCGGCCCCGGTGCCGAGCACGTGCGGCGGGACCCGGGTCTCGACGGACGCCGTGCAGAGCACGTGCGTGTCGCCGAAGCGGGCCAGACAGGCGCCCTCGGCGTGCTTCGAAACGTTCACCTCGAGCGAGACGGGCCGCAGCTGCTGGGGGGTTCGTCCTTGGGCGCGCATGGGGCGGGCATCATAACGCGCGCGCGGCCCGCCGCCAGCGGCCCCGCCGTCGCTACCGAAGCGCGGCCCGCCGCCCCTGCGCGCGCCAGGCGGCGATGCCGTCGGCGATGGCGCGGGCGAGCGACTCCTGGTACTGGGCGGTGCGCAGCAGCCGCCCCTCCTGCGGATGCGAGAGGAACCCGAGCTCGACGAGCACCGCCGGCATGCGCGCGCCGGCGAGGACGTAGAACGGCGCCTGCTTGACGCCCCGGTCCTCGGCCCCCGCGCCGCGCACGACCCGGTCGTGGAGCGCGTACGCGAGCCGGGAGCTCTCGGCGAGGTTCGCGGCGTCCTCCAGGTCGGCGAGGATGCCGGCCACGGCGTCGGAGCGGTCGACCTCCTCGCCGGCGAGCCGGTCGGCGTTCTCCCGGGCGGCGACGGCCGAGGCGGAGGCGTCGGTCGCGTCGGCGGAGAGGAAGTAGGTCTCGACGCCCCGGGCGCGCAGGTGCGCGGCCCCCGGCATGGCGTTCAGGTGGATGGAGACGAAGAGGTCGGCCTTCTCGGAGTTCGCGAGCGCGGCGCGCTGCGGCAGCGCCACCGTCCCGTCGCCGTCCCGCGTGAGGAGGACGCGAGCGCCCTGTCGCTCCAGGCGCCCCTTCAGGCGGCGCGCGATCTGGAGCGTCAGGTCCTTCTCCCGGGCGCCCTCCGCGGAGACGGCGCCCTCCTTCTCCCCCCCGTGGCCGGGATCGAGCACCACGACGTACGCGGGAGCCGGTCGGGCCGCCGGCACCGCGAGGAGGAGCGCGCTCGCGACCGCCCACACCATCGTGCCGATTCTACGGTGCGCCGGCCGCCCAGGCCACCTCGAGGACGGGCCCCTCGGGGGCGGTGAGGACCTCTCCCACCCGCGTCGCGGCGACGCCCCGGTCCGCGAGCAGGGAGAGGACGGCGTCGCCTCGGTCCGGGCGCACGGCGGCGAGCAGCCCCCCGTTCGTCTGCGCGTCCGCGAGCACGAGGCGCGCCGGGGCGTCGACGCCCTCGGCGAAGCGCGCGTGCGGCCGCACCCACTCGAGGTTCGCCTTGCTCCCGCCCGGGACGACGTCCTTCAGGGCGTGCTCCCGCACCCCGGGGAGCACCGGCACGCGGGCGGCCTCGATCCGGAGCGCCACGCCCGAGCCCTCGGCCATCTCCCAGGCGTGCCCGAGCAGGCCGAACCCGGTCACGTCCGTGAGGGCGTCGACGGCCCCCGTCGAGGCGAGCACCTCGCCGGCGGCGCGGTTCAGCTCCGCCATCACCTCCGTCGCGCGCTTCACCTCGGCCTCGGAGGCCACGCCGCGCTTGATGGCGGTGGTCAAGATCCCCGTGCCGAGCGGCTTGGTGAGCAGGAGCACGTCGCCGGGGCGCGCGCCGACGTTGCGGAGGATGCGGTCCGGGTGCACGAGGCCGGTGACCGCCATCCCGTACTTGGGCTCGGGGTCGTCGATGCTATGCCCCCCGAGGACCGGGGCGCCGGCGAGGGCCGCGGTCTCCGCACCTCCGCGCAGGATCTCCGCGAGCATCTCCAGGGGCAGCGACTTGGCCGGGAACGCGACCAGGTTCAGCGCGAACAGCGGGCGCGCCCCCATGGCCCAGATGTCGGAGAAGGCGTTCGCCGCGGCGATGCGCCCGAACCAGTACGGGTCGTCAACGACCGGCGTGAAGAAGTCGACGGTCTCGACGACCGCCTCGGTGGCGGACAGGCGGTACACGGCGGCATCGTCGCGCGTCTCGTGGCCCACGAGCGCACGCGCATCCTCGACCTTCGGCAGGTGGCGCAGGACCTGCGCCAAGTCCGCAGGGCGGATCTTGCAGGCTCAACCCGCCCCGTGCGAGAGCGAGGTGAGCCGGACCTTTCCGTGCTCCATGGGAGGGATCCTACGGCGAACCGCCCGCCGGCGCACCCCCGCCGACCCCCGCGAACTTGAGGTACATCTCGGCGCTGCGGTTCCCGGGCGAGATCCGGAGCACCGAGTCCCACTGCTCGGCGGCCGCCTGCCTCTGGCCGGCCGCGTACAGGCACAGGCCCAGGTTGAGCCGCGCGGGGATGAAGTTGGGGTTCTGGCGGACGACCTCGCTGTACTCGGCGATGGCCTCGTCGCGCCGGCCCCAGTCCCGGTAGGCCCCGGCGAGCTGCGCCCGGATGTCGACGAACGTCGGACAGAGCGCGAGCGCCCGCTGGTACTCCGCGATCGCCTCGGCGTAGAGGCCGGAGGAGAGGTAGACGTCCCCCACCTCCGCGTACATGTTCGCGAGCTTGCCCCGGACGAAGTGGTCGAGCCGGCCCGGGGCCGCGCCGGATCGCGCGAGCGCCTGCTGATAGGCCTCCTGCGCCTCGCGGTACTTGCCGGTGTCGTTGTAGGTGATGGCCAGGTTGAGCGCCGCGTCCGTGTAGCCCGGATTGATGCGCAGCGCTGCCTCGAAGGCCCGCTGCGCCTTCTGGTACTGGCCCTGGTCGTGGTAGCAGACGCCTAGCATGTTGTAGACGTCGGCGAAGGACTGGTTGTCCTCCACCACCTGGGTGAGGTACTGCTCGGCGCGGGCGTACTCCTTGCGCACGTAGTGGAAGCGCCCGAGCGCCAGCTTCTCCTTCAGGAGTTCGTCCATCTCGCTCTCCGAGGTCGGGAGAGTCTATCACCGGACGCGGTGGTCAGAGTCCGGCGGCGAAGAGCCAGCGCTCGCCGCGCCGGACGAGGCGATATCGCGCGCGCGCGGGGCGGGAGCCGTTCGCCTCCTCCACCTCCCGGTCCTCGCCGACCTCCGCGCCGTCGCGGTCGACCCGGATCTGCCAGCGCAGGACTCGCTCGCTCCGGGGGGAGGCGGCGAGCTCCGCACGCAGCCTCTCGAGCAGCGCTCGGCGATCGAGCCCGGCGTCCGCGTAGTCGTCGGCGACGAGCGCCGCGTACGCCGCCGGGTCTCGCCCTTCCACCGCGTCGAGTCGCCGGAAGAGGGCGCGCAGGACGCCGCGGAGCTGGGCGAACTGGTCGCCCTCGCCGCACCACAGGGCGATGGAGCAGGGCTTCATGTGGAAGCGCTCGCGCCCGAGGTAGGACACCTCCGCGATCCGCTCGCGCCACTTGACCCGCCCCTCGGCGTCGAGCATCGCGACGACGGTGGCGCGGTTCCCCTCGACGACGGGCACGACGTCCGTGTAGCGGACCGGGACGAGCTCCAGGGTGCCGCCGGCCCCGAAGCCGTAGACGTCCTCCAGGTGGGCGCGGTTCTGGTGGGCGAGCGCGCCGCGGACCTGCGTCTCCGGGCTCTCGAGGGAGAGCGAGGAGCCGACCGAGGCGAGCTCCCCCCGGAACGCCCACAGGGCCGCCGCGGCCGCGGCCGCGGCGACGAGCGGCACGAGGTAGGGGGCTCCGTGTCGGAAGCGCGGGCGGAAGCGGCTCGACCCGAGCCCCAGGTCAGAAGCCGGGCTTCGCCGGGGCCTCGGGCTGCGACCGGAGGGCTGCAAGCATCTTCTCCGCGCTCTTCTGGTACGAGCTCTTCGGGAAGCGGACCAGGAGCTGCTGGAGCGCCTGCTGCGCACGGTACCGCTCGTCGAGCCTGGCGTACATGTTCGCGAGCTCGTAGAGGGCCTCCGGCTCGCGCGGGTTGCCCGGGTAGTCCTTGAGGATGCGCTCGAGCCGGTAGGCGGCGCCCTGCCACTTCTCCCGCTTGCGGTAGAACTCGTACACGTACCAGTCCCGGGAGACGAGGATGCCCATCGCCTTCTGCTGCAGTTCCTTCGCCTTCGGAACGTACTTCGAATCCGGGAACTTCGTGAGGAACTGCGTGATCGCGTCGTTCGCCTGGATCACCTGCCCGAGGTCGCGCTCGTAGACGGGCGGGAAGACGAAGAACTCGGTCGGGGCCTCGTTCCAGCGGGACTCGGCCATCCGGAAGGTGGCGTAGTCCACCTCCGGGTTCGTGGGATGGAGCTTCGCGAACATCCCGTAGGCCTCGGCCGCCTCGATGTACTTCTGCTGCTCGTACTTGAGATCGGCGAGCCGCAGCTCGGCGAGGGCCGCGTACTTGGAGTAGGGGTACTTGGTCCGGACGCGCTCGAGGACCTTCTGGGCGTCCATGAAGTCGTGCCCCTCGAGCATCCTCACGCCCGCCGCGTAGTCCTCCTCGGCGGGGGACTCGTACTTCACGGCAGGCGCCTTCTTGGCGCACGCGGAGAGCAGGGCCGCGGCGAGGAGCGCCAGCGCGGCAGGGCGGGCCGGATTCTGCGCCATCGAGGCGCGCACCATATCAGCGCCCCTCCTCGTCGTCCACGAGCACCCCGGCCACCGAGGACACGGCCGCCGCCGAGAAGCCCCTGCCCAGGAGGTGGCGCACGAGCCGGGCCCTCTCCCGGTCGTCGAGGTCGCCGATGGGTCGCGGCGCGCGCCGGGCGGCGAGGGCGCGGCAACGCTCCACCTCGGCCGCTCCCCCCGGCTCCCCGAGCGCCTCTCGCACGGCGCGCCGGGCCGCGGAGGGGGACACGCCCGCCGCGGCGAGCCGCGCCTCGGCGAGGCGCGGGCCGAGCCCCCCCGGCGCGGTGAGCCGCCTCGCCCGGTCGCGGGCGTACGCCTCGTCGTCGAGGTAGCCGAGCCGCCGCAGCCACTCCTCGACCGCCGCCGCCTCGCGGCCGAGCCCGTCGCGCTCCAGGCGACCCCGGATCTCCGCCGCGGTGCGCGGCCGCGCCGCGAGCAGGCGCAGCGCCTTCGCCTTGGCGCGGTCGATGGGGGACCCGTCCACGGGACGGGAGTCTACCCGGGCCGGGGACCTAGAACCGCTCGATCTGGAAGTCGTCCTCGCCGCCGGCCGCCGGCGAGGACTCGGCGGGGCGCGCCCCCGCCTTCACGGGCGTCACGCGCCCGAGCGGGGCCGCGGCCGGGGCGCGCGCCGCGCCGGCAGCCGCCGGGCGTGCGCCGGACTCCGGCGCCTTCTCGAAGTTGTCCCACTTCGAGTCGCTCGTTCCGGACACGCCCGAGACGCGCAGCGCGAAGTCGTCGGGGTTCGTCGCCTGGCGGAGCGCCTCGTCGTAGCTGATCAGGTTCGACTTGAGCAGCCACATGAGGCTCTGGTCGAAGGTCTGCATCCCGTAGGAGACGTGCCCCTGCGCGATGGCGTCGGGGATCTCCTTCGTCCGGTCCTTGTCCTCGATGAGCTCGCGCACGCGCGCGGTCGCGAGGAGCACCTCGATGGCGGGCACGCGACCCCGCCCGTCGACGCGCGGCACGAGCCGCTGGCTGATGACGGCCTTCAGCACCGATCCGAGCTGCAGCCGCACCTGCTTCTGCTGGTAGGGCGGGAAGGCCGAGATGATGCGGTTCACCGTCTCCGTCGCGTCGAGGGTGTGGAGCGTCGACATGACGAGGTGGCCGGTCTCGGCGGCCGTGAGCGCGGTCTCGATGGTCTCGAGGTCGCGCATCTCGCCGACCAGGATGACGTCGGGATCCTGGCGCAGCGCGCTCTTCAGCGCCTGGCCGAAGCTCATCGTGTCGACGCCGACCTCGCGCTGGTTGACGATCGATCGCTTGTCGCGGATGAGGAACTCGATCGGGTCCTCGATCGTCATGATGTGGCAGGTCTCGTTCGCGTTCACGAAGTCGATCATCGCCGCGAGCGTGGTCGACTTGCCCGAGCCGGTCGTGCCGGTGACGAGGATGAGCCCCCGCTGCTCGGACGCGATCTTCTCGAGCACCTTGGGCAGCATGAGCTGCTCGATCGTCTGGATCTTGAACGGGATCACCCGGAGGACCACCCCGAGCGTGCCCCGCTGCTGGAAGACGTTCACGCGGAACCGGCCGAGGCCCGGGACGCCGTAGGCGAGGTCGACCTCGTTCGTCTGCTTGTACTTCTCCTTCTGGTAGTCGCTCATGATGCCGAACGCCATCCGGCCGATCTCCTCGGGCGGCAGCCGGCGGGCATCCTTGAGCGGCACGAGCGACCCATCGATGCGGAACATCGGCGGCAGGCCCGCCTTCAGGTGGATGTCGCTCGCGCCAGACCGCAGCGCGATCTGCAGGATCTCGTTCAGCTCCATTCGACCGGGAGCGTACCACTCGGGGGGTGGGCTCGCCATGCCGCGGCGGCCCGTGCGGGGCCGCTGTCGGAGCGGGACCCACACGAGACGGAGCGGACGCACCCGTCCCGCGGCGCGGGCGCGCCCGCGGCGCGGACTCCGGGAAGCTCGTTACCGCTTCGAGAACTGGAAGCGCTTGCGGGCGCCGGGGCGGCCGTACTTCTTGCGCTCGACGGCGCGCGCGTCGCGGGTGAGGAACCCGGCCTTCTTCAGGACCGGCCTCCACTCCGGGTTGAAGGCGACGAGAGCGCGGGAGATGCCGTGGCGGATCGCGCCGGCCTGTCCGGAGTGGCCGCCGCCGTGCGTGTTGACGGCGATGTCGAGCTTGCCCACCTGGTCGACGAGCTTGAGCGGCTCGACGAGGATCATCTTGGAGGTCTCGCGCCCGAAGTAGTCGTCGAGCGGGCGGCCGTTGACCGTGATGGTGCCGGTGCCCGGCGCGATGCGCACGCGGGCCACCGACTCCTTGCGGCGGCCGGTGTTGATGCGGAGAGACGGGGGCATCTGCGTTCCTCTAGGCGGAGAGCTTGAGCGGCTCGGGCTTCTGCGCCGCGTGCGGGTGCTGGTCGGCCGGGTAGACCTTGAGCTTCTTCATCATCGCGCGCCCCAGCGAGTTGCGGGGCAGCATGCGCTTCACGGCGGCGACCAGGATGTCCTCGGGGTGGCGGGCGCGCAACTTGACCGCGGGCGTGAGCTTGGCGCCGCCCGGGTACATCGTGTGGGAGAAGTAGAGCTTCTCCGTCTCCTTCTTGCCGGTGAACCGGACCTTGCCCGCGTTCACGACCACCACGAAGTCGCCGGTGTCGAGCGACGGCGTGTAGGCCGGCTTGTGCTTGCCCTTCAGGATCGTGGCGATGCGGGAGGCGGCGCGGCCGACCGTCAGGCCGTCGGCGTCGACGATCCACCACTTCCGTCCCCGGAGCGCCTCGCCCCGGGTGGTGCTGTGCGTGCCCTTGTGCATGGAAAACCTGGGTGTTTCGAGCAATTCGGAAGGGGCGTACCTAGCGGATGGACCGAGGATTGTCAAGGACGTTGCGCGCCGGCCGGGCGCGCGCTCTACAGGCGGTAGCCCACGAACGCCTGGGTCACGAAGGCGAAGCTCGTCTGCGTCCCCCCGGGGACTCCCTGGTACGAGGAGAGCGCCTGGATCGCGGCCCCGAAGCGGGTGTTCACGCCGACGGCGATCTCCGGTCGCGGGTGGTACTCGAGGTAGGGCCCCGCCATGGGGCCGAAGGTGAACCGCGGGGAGAAGGCGCCCGTGAAGAGCAGCGTCATCTCGAAGTCGACGCCCAGGCCCGCCTCGAGGCCGTGCTGGAGCGGGAAGCCGAGGACGAGCCCCACCGGGAACTGGATCCCGAACGCGGCGGTGCTCTCCGTGTAGAGCTTCAGGCCCGGGTCGACGTGCACGAGCCAGTGGAAGTCCTTCGACCCCGGCAGTTCGAAGCGGAGGGGCGCGTAGAGCGAGAGGCCGAACTGGCTCGCGGTCGTGCCCTCGTACCCGTAGAGGAGCCCGAGACGGAAGCCGATGTCGGAGGTGGGCGACAGCCCGAGCGTGTACCCGAAGGTCGTGCTCGGCCAGCCGCCCTGGACGTCCACGAAGGGCCGGCCGGTGTTCACCTCGGCGCCCACGACGCTGTAGGAGCCGAGCCCCTTGCGGATGAGGGGGACGTCGTCGTCGAGCTCAGCGCGGGCGAGCGCCGGCGCGATGGCGAGTGCGAGGAAGGCGGCGCAGATCGTCCGTGTCATGTGAGTCCCCCGGCTCCGCTTGTCGCGGCCCGTCTAGAACAGGTGGTAGCCGACGAATCCCTGGAAGAGGAAGGCGAAGGCCGAACCGTAGCCCGCGGCGGTCGGGATGGCGACCCCGAAGCGGGTGTTGATCCCGATCGCCAGGCCCGAGCTCGGGACATGATACTCGAGGTACGGACCGACCATGGGCTCGACGACGAAGTTCACCGGGCTCGTGACGAACAGGGTCATGTTCAGGTCGAGACCCGCCCCCACCTCGAGGCCCGGCGCCACCGAGCCCCCCGCCACGATCCCCACGGGGAACATGAAGCCGAACTGGGCCGGGCCGCCGGTGACGGTGCAGGCGTAGGGCTGGTTGCCGGCGTAGCAGGTGCTGCTGTGGCCGTACCCGCTCGTGTAGAGCTTCAGCCCGGGATCCACGTGAAAGAGGATCTTCAGGTCCGAGGTCTCCGCCAGGGCGAACCGGAGCGGCGTGTAGAGGTCGATGCCGAAGGACGTATAGGTCGTCCCCTCGACCCCGTAGAGCAGGCCGAACCGGATGCCCATGTCCATGGACCTCGAGACGTTGAACGTGTAGCCGAAGTCCACGTCGGGCCACCCGAACCGCACGTCCTCGAAGGGCTTGCCGGTGTCGATCTCCGCGCCGACGACGCTCCAGTCGCCGAGCCCCTTCGCGCCGGACTGCGCCTGCGCGGCGAGCGGCACCGCGGCGACGGCGGCGGCAAGGGTCCAGGTCCGAATCGCTCTCGTCATGGGGCTCCTTGCCGGTCGTGGCCGGGACGCTCGGCGGGTCGGGCGGGATCCGCCCGTCCCTCCCCCTCCACCGCGAGAGGCGTGGGCCGACGGGCTCGTCTCGACAACGTGAACTCCCGGTGGCGGCCTCGACGGGTCGAGACCGCCACCGGGAAGGAAACGGTGCCGGGCTACTCTACTAGAAGAGCCGGTAGCCTGCGAAGGCCTGGACCTTGAAGGCGAACGGGTTCGTGTACGCGCTCGCCGTGTTGATGGCGGCCCCGAAGCGGGTGTTGAGCCCGATGGCGATGTTGGGGTTCGTGAAGTGGTACTCGACGTACGGGCCGATCCAGGGGCCGATGACGAAGTTGAAGGGGCTCGTCACCACCAGCGCCAGGTTGAGGTCGAAGCCGCCCCCCACCTCGAGGCCCGGCGCGACCGGGAAGCCCATGACGAGTCCCACCGGGAAGGTGAACCCGAACTGGAAGCCGGTGCCGAGGCTGTTGTTCACCGCGGCGTTCAGGTCGTTGCAGATGACGAGCGCGTTCCCCGTGAGACCCGAGCAGACGCTGCTCCCGAAGTACATGGTGATGCCCGGGTCGACGTGGAAGAGGAGCTTCCCGTCGCCCACCCGCGTGAGCTCGAATCGGATCGGCGCGTACAGGGCGAGCCCGAAGGTGGTGTACGTCGACCCCTCGACCCCGTAGAGGAGGCCCAGCTTGACGCCCATGTCCGAGGACGGGGAGAGGTTGAAGACGTAGCCGAAGTCGACGCTCGGCCAGCCCGCCTCGATGGTCTCCACCGGCTTGCCGGTGTTGATCTCGCTCCCGACGACGCTGAAGTCGCCGAGGCCCTTCCCTTGCGCACCGGTCTGGGCTTGCGCGGCGATCGGCAGCGCTGCGGCGGCGACGACGAACCACGTCCGGATCGATCGCTTCATCTGTCCATCCTCCCTCGGTGTATCGCGTCGGGTTGCTCCCGCTCTCGGCTACGCGGACGTTGCATGATACGCGGTGCGCGGCTTGTCAAGGCAAACACCCGCCGAGGCCGTCTCGTCGTGTGCACCGTGGGGCGCAGTCGATACCCGCACGGGGTGCCTACGACCCGCTGCGCGCCAGCCGCGCTCGCAGCGCCGACATGACCTCGCCCGAGCGGGCCGCGGCGTCGGCCGACGAGCCCGCACCGGCGGGATCGTGGCCCACGAACGCGTCCGCGGGCAGGTCGGCGAGGAAGCGACTCGGCGTGCGCGCCTCCGGCTTTCCCCGCTTCGTGCGCACCCGCGCCCGGGTCAGCCACAGGGCCTCGCGCGCGCGGGTGATCCCCACGTAGGCGAGCCGCCTCTCCTCCTCCAGGTCGCGCGCCTCGCCCTGGATCCCGGCCACGGGGAGCAGGTCCTCCTCGCAGCCCACCAGGAACACGACCGGGAACTCGAGCCCCTTCGCGGCGTGCAGCGTCATGAGCGTCACCCCGTCCGACTCCTCCGGCTCCTCCTCGCGCGAGTCGAGCGCGAGCCGCGACAGGAAGGCGTCGAGCGACGGCCGGCGCTCCCGCGCCTCGTAGGATTCGAGCGACCTCAGGACGCCGTCGATGGCCTCGACCTTGCGCGCGCCCGCCTGGGCGGAGAGCACGCTCGAGCGGGCCCAGGCCGCGAGCCCGAGCTCCTCGACCATCGCCCGCGCCGCCGTCCCCATCGGACCCGCGCGGAACCGGGCGCGGAAGCGCTCCACGAGCGCCACGAACTCCTCCATCCGCTCCGCCGCGCCGCGCGGCAGGCCCTCCACGCGCGCCGCCCCGGACAGCGCGCGGAAGATGGGCACGCCGTGCGCGGTCGCCCACTCGCCGAGGCGGGCGAGCGACGTGTCCCCGATGCCGCGCGGGGGGACGTTCACCACCCGCGCCACCGAGACGTCGTCGTGCGGCGCGGCGACGACCTTGAGCCACGCGAGCACGTCCCTCACCTCGGAGCGATCGAAGAAGGCGGCGCCGCCGCGGACCACGTGCGGGAGGCCGGCTTCCCGCAGCGCCTCCTCGACCGGGCCGCTCTGCGCGTTCAGGCGATAGAGGACGGCGACGTCGCGGAGCGACCGCCCCTCCGCCCGCAGGCGACCGATCTCGCCGGCGACGAAGCGCGCCTCCCCCTCCTCGTCCTCGAGGGCGGCGAGCCGCACCGGCTCGCCCGGGCCGGCCTCGGTCCACAGCCTCTTCGGGCGCCGCTCGGCGGCGCGCCCGATGACCGCGTTCGCGCAGGCGAGGATGTGCCCGGTGGACCGGTAGTTCTGCTCGAGGCGGACGACCCGCGCCCCCGGGAAGTGGCGCTCGAAGCGGAGGATGTTCCGCACCTCGGCGCCGCGCCATCCGTAGATCGCCTGGTCGTCGTCCCCCACCGCGCACAGGCTCCGCCCCTTGCAGGCGCGGGTTCCCCTCCCCTTGCCCGGGGAGCACAGGAGCTCGAGCAGGCGCAGCTGGCCCGGGTTCGTGTCCTGGTACTCGTCGACGAGGACGTGCCGGAACCGGTCGCGGTACTTCTCGCGCACGGCCGCGTCGCGCCCGAGGAGCGCCACGGGCCCCGCGATGAGGTCGTCGAAGTCCACGGCCCGCTGCGCGCGCAAGGCCTCCCGGTAGCGCGGCCAGACCTCCCGGGCTGCGAGGTCGTAGTCGTCTCCCCTGCCCTCCGGGGAAGGCGCGATCTCGTCCTCGAGCGCGTTCTTCGCCCGGGAGAGGATGGCGAGCACGCGCCTCACGTCGAAGCGGCGGTCGTCGACGCGGACCTCGCCCAGGCTGCGGCGGACGAGCGCGATCTGGTCGCCCGCGTCGAGCACGGCGAAGCGCCGCGGGAGGCCGGCCGCGGCGTGCTCCTTTGCGAGGAGCCAGAGGCCGAAGGCGTGAAAGGTCGACACCTGGACCTTGGAGCCGCCCCGGGCGAGGGCCCCGATGCGCTCGCGCATCTCCGCGGCGGCCTTGTTCGTGAAGGTGACGGCCAGGATCGCGCCCGGATCGGCGCCCTCCTCGAGGAGCCAGGCGACGCGGTGGGCGATCACCCGGGTCTTCCCCGAGCCGGCGCCGGCGAGGACCAGCACCGGGCCCTCGGGGATGGTCGCGGCCTCGCGCTGCGGCGGGTTCAGGGTGGAGAGGTCGAGCACGGGCGCTGCCTCTTGCCACGGCGGGGCGCCCGGGACAAGGCCCGCCTCGTGGCCCCTGGCCTTCGAAACGGCCCGGCGAGGCCTCAGCGCCCCGGCGACGCCGTCGCGGGGTGGTAGAGGAGGGCCACCGTCCCGGGGATGAACTTCAGGTCCGCGGCGCTCCCGCCGCTCACCCAGCGCGTCTCCCGCAGGTCGACGACGTCGCCCTCGCGCACGGAGCGCGCCGGCTCGCCCCAGGCCTTGGCGAGCGCCCTCTCGAGCGCCTCGAAGTAGTTCGCGTCGGGGTGCGCGGCGTCCTGCGGCCGGAGGCTCACGAGCGCGAGCCGGCCGTCCGCGAAGACGAACCGGGCCTCGAAGGTCCGCGACCAGGCGCTGACCCGCGGGAGCACGGCCGCGACGACCCGACCGTTCGGGAGCTCGAGCGGCGGCTCCATCCTCCGCGCGCTGCCCGGGAAGGATCGGAGCACCTCGTCGACGCTCATGCCCCACCGGGCGCTCCACCCGGCGAGGTCGGCGAAGGGGCCGGCGGGGCCGCCGGCCTCCGCCGCACCGGTCGCCGCGGGCGCCGCGAGGGGCGTGAGCGGCTCCGCCGCCGCGGACCCGAACGCGAGGACGAGGGCGCAAGGGATCGAGGCGAGCGGGGAAGTCATCCTGGCCTCCTTGGCGCGCGGGCGCGGACCGGACTCGAATTCGTCCTGCGTCGCGGCGGCGCGCGGATCGGCCAGTTGGGGCGGGTCACGGAGACTCACTTCCTTGCGCGCCGCGCTGATGGGGCACGGGCAAAATGTTAAGAAGTGTTGCTGGGAAGGGATTTTCTCGCGCCTGTCCGGATTTGGCAGCGCAAATCCAGCACTTGCACAGCCCCATCGGGGTTTCCCGGGATCGATTTCACTTCCTTACCATGGCTCGACAACTGCCCTTTGGGAGGGGGCAGGCGCGTATCCGCACGCGTCCGCGTGCCCTGCGGGGGCAGAGCCGCGCGGACGATTCGCCGGTCCAACCAAGGAGGGGAAAGTGGAGAGCAAACTCGGTGTCGTCCGTGCTTTGGCCGCGGTCGCCGGGATCGCGGCATCGTTCACGGCAAGTGCACAAGCAATATATCCGCCGCAGAACTGGGCCAATGCCCCGACGGGCGCGTACTGGCAGTCGCTCTACCCGTACCCCGGGCAGTGCGTGACGCCGGCGAACGCGCCCCTCAGCACGCTTCCCGTCTGTACGCTCGCGAACGCTCCCTCGTTCGCGTGCGACTCGGGGGGCACCTCGAACCAGACGGCTGCGAGCTGGGGCAAGTGCGGCAGCGTGGCCGCCCCCGTGCTCAACCAGGGCCTCCTCACCGGGGACACCCAGAGGAAGAACAAGTACACCTGGGAAGCGCTGAACCCGCTCGACTACACGCCCGACACGACGAAGTACAAGAACGCCGACTACTACGAGATCGGGCTGCACGAGTCATGGGGCTTCGACGGCATCGCGAAGGCGGGCCTCTTCCCGAACCCCGGCTTCACGGTCCCGAACGGCAAGCAGTGGACCGGCATCACCGACGCGAGCGGCAACCCGCTCCTCACGCCCATCTGGGGCGTCGGCCAGGTCAACATGAGCGGCGGCCCGGTGACGGCCGCGCTCACGAGCCTGAAGCTCTTCTCGCCGGGGCCGACCTCCTCGTGGTCCGCGAACAGCTACGTGGCGACGTGGCCCTCGATCAGCATCCGCGGGACGACGGGCCGCCCGGTGGTGGTGAAGTACATCAACGAGTTCCCGAACAACCACCTCTTCTGCCCGCACCCCGAGGCGGCCGACTGGCCCTGTGCGATCGACCGCACCTTCATGGGGGTGAAGTTCGCGATCGACCCGCAGAAGGCACCTGCCACCTTCCAGAACAACCCGCTGCCCTACGACGGCGTGAACCAGTACGGCAGCCCCATGCAGCCCGACAACTCCTGGGTGACGCACCTCCACGGCGGAGAGATCCCGCCGCAGACGGACGGCTTCGCGGAGAAGTGGTTCGGGAACCGCAACACCGGGCAGATCTACAGCCCGCAGCCTTGGCCCCTCGACCCGGCCTTCGGCGCTCCCCAGGGCTCCCTCTCCCCGTACACGGTCGGCACGCAGTACTCGAACATCTTCCGCCCCGGCGGGCCGTCGAGCGCGAACGCGTACTCGTCGTACTACTACGACACCTACGCGTACCCGCTGGTGAACGAAGAGTCGACGATCTGGTTTCATGACCACACCCTCGGCAAGACCCACCACAACGTGATCGCCGGCCCGGCGGGCTTCTTCCCGGTGAAGGACCCGGCGAGGCACTACCCGGTGAAGAACGGCGCGTGCCAGGGCCCGAAGTCCGACAGCTGCGCGTACACCTGGGTGGACGTCGTCACCGAGCCCCGCGGCGACCTGAACATCCCGCTCTACGACTTCTTCTTCGCGATCCAGGACCGCGACTTCAACGCGGACGGCACCATCAACTTCCCGAACGGCATGTCGAACGTCCTCGGGGCCTCCGGCTACCCACCGTTCCCGGGGAACACGAGCTTCGCGCCTGGTCCGGATCCCCAGGTCCACCCGGTCTGGGTACCCGAGTACTTCGCGAGCAATGCGCTCGTGAACGGGGTCATCTGGCCGAAGAAGACCGTCGTGAATGGCAACTACCGCATCCGGCTCGTCGACGGCTCCGACGCGCGCTGCTACAGCCTCAGCTTCACGAAGACGAACCCGTGGGCGGGCGGAACGCTTTCGGCTGCTCCCCCGACGAAGCTCATCCCGTTCACCATCATCGCGAACGAGCAGGGCTACCTCCCTAAGCCGGTCTCGGCGACGAACGTGACGATGTGCCCGGGCGAGCGCTACGAGTTCATCCTCGACTTCACGAACTACGCCGGGAACTCGATCTACATGATCAACACCGCCGCGGCCCCGTACCCCGATGGCGGAACGGGCCCCTGGGATCCGGGCAGCCCCTACCAGGACATGGCGACGATCATGCGGTTCGACGTGGTCAAGAACCTGAAGACGCCCATCAGCGGCACGGCCATCGCGGCGGTCCCGACCTGCTCGAGCCCGCCAGCGAACCTTCCGGCCTCCTGCCTGTACATCCCGTCCACGCTCGACCCGGACTTCGTCGCGCTCACGGACGGGCAGGGCAACCTCGCGAAGGGCGTGCCGGTCGCCGCGGTCCGGAACCTCTACCTGAACGAGCGTATCGACGGGACGACGGGCGCCTCGCTCGGCCTCCAGATCAACGGCGTGCCCTTCGAGTACGACGTGACGGAGACCCCGAAGATGGGCACCTACGAGGTCTGGAACATCATCAACACGACCGTCGACGCGCACCCGATCCATCCGCACCTCGTCAAGGCACAGATCGTGAGCCGCCAGAACTTCGACGTGGGGGGCTGGAAGCTCGCGATGTGCCAGTCGGACCCGGGGGACAACGCGTGCACGCTCGGGCCCTCCCCGGGAGGCCTGCTGCAGCTCACCGTCGACCCCACGCCGTTCCTCCAGGGATCGAAGTCCCCGCCGGACGCGACCGAGGCGGGCTGGAAGGACGCCATGCGGGCCATGCCCGGATCGGTCCTGACCTTCGTCGCCTACTGGAACGGGAGCTGGAAGCAGGGAACCGACCCGAAGGGCCTCGACGTCACGGCCCCGGGATCCGGCAACCCCAACTGCTTCGCCACGAGCGCCTGCGCCGTGTCGTCGACCGGCACGAGCACGAGCGTTTCCTGCTCGAGCTCGTCGGCGAACTCGAGCAAGTGCGGCGCGGGCGATGCGAGCACCTGGGTGTTCCCGGCCGTCACCTCCGGCCCGTACGTGTGGCACTGCCACATCAACTCGCACGAGGACTCGGAGATGATGCGGACGAGCCTCGTCGTGAAGTGAGCACCGCATAGGTCGCACGGGGGCGGCCCGGTTCCGGGTCGCCCCCGTTGCGTCTCTCGGCCGTCGTTCTCGCCGTCCGTCGGCCCGAGCCGGCTATGGCGCCACGTAGCCGGGCCCCTTGCCGCGCTGGCGCTGGAACGTCCGCTGGGGCGACGAGGGGTTGTTGCCCCTGTCCTGGCGGCGATCGCCCCTCGCCTGCTCGGGATCGGCCAGGGCGTAGCTCGCCTCGAGGCGCTCTCCCGGAGCGAACCCCTCCATCGAGACCTTTCGGTCCCGGAGCACCTGCTCGGCGCACGAGACGAGCGCCTCGTTCCCCGGGTCGCGGGAGACGGGCTCGGTGTCGACGACCCTGAGCCCGCCGGGGATGGCCTCGAAAAGCAGCCGCATGACCGGCGCTCCGCCCCTCCCGTCGCGAACCCGCTCGAAGCAGGGGGCGAGTGGAGGGGAAAGCTCCCGCCGGACGACGGCGTCCGGGAGCTGCAGCTGTCGCGCCTGCTCCCAGCCCGGCCTCGCGACCTGGATCGCGGGTCCTGGAGCGAGGCTCCCCGGGGGCGGCGCCGGGAGCGGCGCAGGGATCGTGGGCGGCGGGGGCGGCGAAGCAACCTCCGGCTGAGATGGCCCGCCGGTGGAGGTAGCGCGTGGCTCGGTGTAGAGGAGGATGACGAGGACGGCGCCCACGACGACGAGCAGCACGCCCGCAGCGGCGACGATGGCGAGCTTCTTCACCGCGCTCTCCCATCCGGCACCGGGGATTCCGCGGGACCCCCGGCGCCGTCCGCTCCTCCCCGGCCGAGCCCGAGCGCCGAGCGAACCTCCGCGACGACCGCGAGGAGATCCTGGTTCGCCTTCTCGAGGGGTCGGAGCATGAGGAGCTCCGTGTCCAGGCAGGACTTCGCCTTGGCGCGCGCGGTCGGAAGCCGCGAATAGGACGGGTTGTCCGGCGGCGTCCCCATGAGGACCTCGAGCTCGACGCCCTGCTGCCGGCACCCGAGCCGCGGGTCGACGAGCCACTTCGAGGTCATGATCTCCGCGACGCGGTTCCACGCAGTCCGGAGCTGGGTGCGGAGCTCCGCGGTCCGGGACGCGTCGGCGGGAGGCTGCTTCGCCTCGAGGGCGGCGAGCTTGGGGTCGAAGCCGGCCGCGCCGAGGCGCTGCGTGAGCTTCAAGGCGATCGCCCTCTCGGAGGTCACGCCGGCCTGCGCCCGGAGGAGCGCACCGAGCAGATCCTGATCCTTCGGGGACCCGGCCGGCGGGAAGGGGTGGCCCGTATAGGTGAGCCTCGGCGTCGCGGCGGAGGCGACGCCGGACGGCCCGATGGAGCCGAAGTCCGGTGCCTGGGCTTCGGCGGGCGGCACCTCTGCCATGGCCAGCATCCAGAGGGCAACTGCGAGTGTCGGTGGCATGCGTGAGGCGATTTTTACCACACCACTACAGCCGTGATGCACCGCGGCACGGAAGACTGTAGACTGCCCGCCCGAAACTTCCGACAGGAGCGCCTCGACATGTTCTGGCTCGTGCCCCGACCGCCCGGTCACCACTCGCCCCAGGGCGGCAGCCCGCGGATGTTCCGCGTGGACTGGATCGAGGATCACCTCTCGCGCGTGAAGCCGTGGCACGTCCTCGTCGTCTGGGTGCCCGCGACGCTCTACCTGCTCGCGAGGGGGCTCATGGACCCGGCGCTCCGGCCCGGGGCCTTCGCGCTCGCGGTGGCGGGGGGCATCGCCGGCTGGACGCTTCTCGAGTACGTGCTCCACCGCTGGGTCTTCCACTTCACCCCGAGCCCGGACTCGGAGCTCGCCCAGGACGTCCACTTCGTCATCCATGGCGTCCACCACGACTTTCCGCACGACGCCGACCGCCTCGTCATGCCCCCGGTGCTCTCCATCCTCCTCGCGTTCGTCATCGGGACGCCGCTCCACCTGGCGGTGGGGCCGCACCTGTTCCCCCCGCTCTTCGCGGGCGTGGTCATCGGGTACCTCTGGTACGACATGACCCACTACGTGGTGCACCACGTGAAGCCCCGCACGGCGCTCGGCGCGAAGCTGCGGCGTCACCACTACCTCCACCACTTCAAGACGCCGGACGCGCGCTACGGCGTGTCGACGCCGCTCTGGGACTGGGTCTTCGGCACGCTGCCGAAGGACGAGGTACCGGCGGAGGCGCGCCCCGCCTAGACGAGACCTCGCGCGCGGAACCACGCGACCGAGGTCCTCATCCCCTCGCCGAGCCCGAGGCGGGGCGAGAACCCGAGCTCGCGGTGCGCCCGGTCGCCCGAGCAGGTCCAGGCCGCCTCGCGGATCTCCATCATCTTGTCGAGCGAGAGGATGGCGGCCCGGCCGGTGAACCGCGCCGCCGCCGAGGACGCTCCGGCGACGACCCAGCTCACCGCCTCCGGGACGGGGACGACCACGCCGCGCCGCCCGAGCGCCTCGAGCGCGGCCCGTCCGAGCTCGTCCCAGGTGTGGGGAGCGCCCGAGTCGGCGAAGTAGATCCCGGCGCTTCCCTGCCGCTCGAGCCGTCGGCCACCCTCGGCCGCCCGCACCACGAGCTCGCAGAGGTCGTGGACGTGGATGACGCTGTAGCGCTTCTCGCCGAGCCCCGCCTTGACGATGAGGCCCGTCCTCGCCATCCGGAAGAGCGCCGGGAGCATCTCCTTGTCGCGGGGGCCGTAGACGAGCGGGGGGCGAACGACGGCCGCCTCGAGCGCCCCGGCGTAGCCGCGGAGAGCCTCCTCCGCGGCGAGCTTGCTCTCGCCGTACTGGCTCACCGGGCGCGGCGGGTCCTCCTCGGTCCGGGGGCGATCGGGCCTCGAGGGGCCCGCGGCGGCGAGGGAGGACACGAGCACGAAGCGCAGGCGCCCGGCGGCGGCCGCCGCGCTGGCGAGCGCCTCCGTCCCCCCGGCGTTGACGTCGAAGAGCTCGTCGCGGGTCACCGCCTTCACGAGCCCGGCGAGGTGCACGACGGCGTCGACGCCCTCCACGGCGGGCTCGAGGGTGTCGGGGCGCGAGACGTCGCCCCGCGCGAGCTCCGCGCCCAGGCGGACGAGCTCGCCGGCTCCGGCCGGATCGCGGACGAGCGCGCGCACCTCGTCGCCGCGGGCGACGAGGCGCTCGGCGAGGTTCATCCCGATGAAGCCGGTCGCGCCGGTGAGGAGCCAGCGCACGGGCTATTCGACGCCCGTCTCGTAGATCCGGTAGACCTTGGAGCGTCGGCTTCCCGCGGCCTCGATGGCCCGGTTCACGAGGTCGTTGTCCTCGAGGGTCCAGCTGATCTCGCCGCCCTCGTACCCGAGCCGGTCAGCGCGGTTGATGGTCTCGACGATGAGCACCGCGTCGATCCCGCGCCGGCGCCAGCCCTCCTTGATGCCGAGCGCCATCAGCCGGACCTTGGTGATCCGCTTCTGGTACCAGAGGAGCTTGGCGAGCCCCACCGGCACGCCGTAGGTGGTGAGCTGGCCGCCCACCTTCTTCAGGGCCTGGTTCACGTCCGGGATGGTGAGCGAGAAGGCGATGGGCTCGCCGTGGCTCTCCGCGATGAGGGCCAGGTCGGGCACGACCAGCGGCCGGAGGTCCTTCGCGAGCTTGTCGAACTCGGCGTCCGTCATGGGCACGAAGCCCCAGTTCTTCTCCCACGCCGAGTTGTAGACGGCCTTGATGCGCCCGACCTCGCTCTCGAAGTCGTCGAGGTCGAGCGCGCGGACGGCGATGCCCTCGTGCGAGCGGATCTTGTCCGCGACCCGCACGTAGCGCTCGGGCGGGGGGACCTTGGCGGACCGCTCGAAGGCGTACAGGTCCTTCGCCTTCTTGAGCCCGCAGGCCTCGAAGAGCTCGGCGTAGTACGGCGGGTTGTAGCCGGTCATCACGTAGGGCGAGGAGTCGAAGCCCTCGACGAGCAGGCCGCAATCGTGGTTCGTCGACAGGTTCATCGGCCCGATGAGCTGGCGGAGACCCCGCCAGCGCGCCCAGTTGCGGGCCGCCGCGAAGAGCGCGGCCGCGACCCCCGAATCGTCGATGCACTCGAAGAGGCCGAAGTAGGCGACCTTCGAGCCGTGGAAGGCGTTGTAGTTGCGGTCCTCGACCGCGGCGATCCGCCCGACGGTCCTTCCCTCGCGGGTGGCGAGGAAGAGCGCCACCTCGGCGTGCCGGAAGAAGGGGTTGCGGACCGGGTCGAGGAACTCGTGGCGCTCCATCACGAGCGGGGGAACGAAGAAGGGGTCCCCCTTGTAGTGCTCGTGCTGGAAGCGGATGAACCGGTCCTTGTCGAGGCCGGTGGCGACGAGCGCGACCGCGACGTCCTTGGCGGGCTGGGCCAGCTCGGCGATTCGGGGTACGGCGACGGGCCTGGTCATGGCGTTTGTGTCCTGGCTCTCTCGGTGGCGGGTCAGGCGTCTCGCTCGGCGGAGGCGCCGTTCTCGCGGCGCCGGGACATGAAGTTCATGCCCGCCGAGAGCAGGAGCGTCGGGATCTGGCGTCGCTTCTCCCACAGCCGCACCGGGAGCTCCTTCAGCTGCTTCAGGTCCTCGGGGCCGGCGTTCACGGCCCTCCAGGTGATCATCTCCGCCGCGTTGGAGAGCCGCTGCGCCCAGGGGGTTCCCTCCTGGAAGAGGACGTCGGCGATCTCGAGCCGCCCGCCGGCCTCCTGGGAGCCCGGGGCCGTCGTGTCCCCCTCGTGCGAGGAGTAGAACCCGGTGACGCCCGGCCGGGCCATCTTGACCTCGACGCGGGTGTGGGGGCGCTCGTGGGGGATGATCCCCAGGTCCCGGCCGGCCTTCTGGAACATCTCGAGCGCCCGGTCGATGTGCTCGTCCGTGTGCGTCGCCATGAACACCGTCCGCACGAGCTCGTGCTCGACGGCGGGGCGGACGACGGGGCTCGCGAAGAGCCCCAGGTCGGTGAGCTTGCGCCAGAACTTGAAGCACAGCGCCTGGTCTCCGATGACCACCGGGACGACGGGCGACACCGACGGGGAGGTGTCGAAGCCGAGGCCGCGGAGCTCCCGGTGGACCCGCTCGGAGATGTCCCACAGGCGCTCCCGCCGCTCGGGCTCCTGCTCGATGATCTCCAGGGCCTTGAGCGCCGCCGCGGCGGCCGGCGGGGTCATGGAGGCGCTGAACACGAGCGCCCGCGCCTTGTGCCGGATCCAGTTGATGACGTCGGCCCGCCCGGCGATGACCCCGCCGATGGAGGCGAGGGACTTCGAGAAGGTGGTCATGACGAGGTCGACGTCGTCCGCGACGCCGAAGTGCTCGCCGGTGCCGCGCCCCCCCGGCCCCATGACGCCGAAGCCGTGGGCCTCGTCCACCATCAGGCGCGCCCCGTACTGCCTCTTCAGCTCCACGATGCGGGGCAGGTTCGCGAGGTCTCCCTCCATGGAGTAGACCCCGTCCACCACGATGAGCTTGCCCGCGTCCGGGTCGGAGTTCGCGAGCAGCCGCTCCAGGTCCTCCATGTTGTTGTGGCGGAACCGCTTCGTCTCGCCGTAGGCTGCGTGCATGCCCTCGACGAGGGAGGCGTGGACCATCCGGTCGGCGAAGATGAGGTCGTGGCGGAGCACGAGGGCCCCGATCGTCCCGACGTTCGTCTGGAATCCCGTCGAGAAGACCACGGCCGCCTCCTTGCCGAGGTAGCGGGCGAGGCGGTGGTCGAGTTCGTCGTGGAGCGTGAGGGTCCCGTTGAGCAGCCGGGAGCCGCAGGTGGAGGCACCCCAGCGCCGGGCGGCGTCCGCCGCCGCCTCCTTGACGCGAGGGTCGTTCGCGAGCCCCAGGTAGTTGTTCGAGCAGGCCATGATGAGACGCTTACCGTCCACCACGACCTCGGTACCCTGGGTGTCCTCGATGACGCGGTAGTAAGGATAGTGGCCCGCCAGCTTGAGGACCTGCGCGTCCTTCCAACTGGCGCACTTATCGAATAGATCGGCCATCTTCCCTCACAGTCCAGAAACTGAAAGCGCGGGCAGAGGAGCCCGGATCGGCCTTAAGTACCGATTCGAGCCCTTTGGAGTCAAGTGGCGCGCCGCGTCGAGGGACCCCTCCGGGGAGGATGCGTGTCGACGTGCGTGCGGTCTTCGTGATTACATCCTGCGCCTCGGGTTCCCCGTCTTCCCCTCCGCAAAAAGGAGCAAAGGAATGGCCACCTACAAGAAGATCGAGGTCGTCGGTACCTCCTCCGAGAGCGTCGCGGACGCCGTCAAGGTCGCCGTCGCCGAGGCCGGGAAGACGGTCCGGAACCTCTCCTGGTTCGAGGTGGCCGAGATCCGCGGCGCCATCAAGGGCGGAAAGGTGAGCGAGTTCCAGGTCACGGTCCGGATCGGCTTCAAGGTGGAGGGCTAGCCGGCCGCGGCGGACCGCCGGCGCCTTCAGGTCCCGCCCGCGAGGTCGCGGCTCGAGAGCTTGGTGGCGAGGTAGCGGCCGAGTTCCATGTCCGAGTGGCTGATGTGCCCCTTCAGCCACTCGCTGATCCAGTTGTTCACGCGCATCCCCACCAGGATGTTCGGCCCTTTCTCCTGGTATTCCATGCGCATGCGCTCGTAGTCGCGGATGAAGCGCTCGTGCTCCTGCTTGTGGCGCGCGTACTCCGGGTAGGCGCTGCGGATCATCCAGCGCTCCTCCGCCCCGAAGTGCTTGACGATGTACTGCCCGAGGAAGTCGAGCAGGTGCTCGATCTCGCCGCGCCGGCCGTCGACGATCCCGGTCACGAGGCGGTCGATCCGGGCGAAGAGCTCCTGGTGCTGCTGGTCGATCTCCGGGACGCCGATGGCCAGCGCCGGAGTCCACGGGATGCCCATCCGACGTCCCTCCTGCCCCGCCCAGTGTAGGACAACTGCCCCCGCCCGGTCACGGACCCCCGGGCGGCTACCGGAGCGCGAGCGCCGCCCGGAGGAAGGCGTCGTTCTCGGCGGGGGTGCCCACCGACACCCGCAGGCACCCCGCGAGGCCGGGGAGGTGGTCCTGGCGCCGGACGAGCACGCCGGCGGCGAGCAGCCCCTTCCAGGCGACCTCCGCGTCGGGCGTGCGCACGAGGAAGAAGTTCGCCCGGCTCTCGTGGACCTTCCAGGTCGGGTGGCGCCTCAGCCCCGCGATCACCCGCTCCCGCTCCGCCACGAGGAGCTCGGCCGCCTCGGAGGCGCGCTCCGGAGAAGCGAGCACGGTCTCGAGGACCGCCGCCGTGTGGGCGGGCACGTCGAAGGGAGGGAGCATGGCCTGGAGCCGGCTCGCCACGTCCGGGGCCGCGAGCAGGTAGCCGGCGCGGACGCCTCCGAGCCCGAAGGCCTTCGAGAAGGTCCTGAGGAGCACGACGGACGGGTTCTCGCGCGCGAGGTCCCTGTGGTCGGTCCCGGAGAACTGGAAGTAGGCCTCGTCGATCGCGAGGAGCCACCCCTCCTCGCGAGCGCGCGCCGCGAGCGCGCGCACCTCGCGCTCCGGGAAGAGGGCGCCGGTCGGGGCGTGCGGGACGGCGACGAAGAGCACCCCCGCCGGCCCCGACATGCGCGCGAGCAGGCCCTGAAGCGGCAGGGCGAAGCCCTCCCCGAGCGGCACCGCCTCGTAGGGCGTCCCGGCGAGCCGCGCCGCGGCCTCGTAGAAGGCGAAGGAAGGGACGGTGTCGAGGACCCGGTTCGCCGCGAGCGCGAGCGCGAGGACGAGGAAGTTCGAGCCGGGGGCCACCACCACGCCCCCGTCGGGCCATCCCTGGTGCCGGCCGACGAGCGCCCGGACGGACTCCGCGTGCATGTCGGGGTAGCGGTTCCACGGCGTCGACCTCATCCGGGCGAGCGCGCGCTCCTTCAGGTCGGGCGGCAGGTCCCAGGGGCTCTCGTTCTGGTCGAGCTTGATGGGCGCGTCGACCTTCCGGTAGGGGTAGGCAGCGAGTCCGGCGAGGTGCGGCTTGAAGGCTCTCATCGCGCGACATCCTTACCTCGCCCTGGCGCTCGTCGCCACGGGGGCGGCGGGGCCGGCGGGGGCCGCCGAGCCTCCCCCGCCCGCGCGCGCGCCGTCGGTCCGCGTCGAGCCCGGCCGGGTCCGCCCGGGGGACGCGCTCCTCGTCACCGTGACCGGGGCGGTGTCGGCGCCGGCCGCGACCGTGGGCGGCCGGGACCTCCGCTTCTACCGGGTGGAGGGGGGGTACGAGGCCGTGGCCGCGCTTCCCGTGGAGCTCGAACCGGGCCGCCTTCCCGTCGAGGTGCGCGTCGCCGAGGACGGGGCGGCGCTGCGCGCCGAGGCCGAGGTGGTGGAGCCCGGGTTCCCGGAGAGCCACCTCAAGGTGGCCCCGCGCTACCTCGCGCCCTCGCCGGAGCAGAAGAAGAGGATGGAGCGGGACCAGGCGGCCTTCCTCCGCGCCTACGACCAGCCGTTCGGGCCCCCGCTCTTCGACGGGCCCTTCGCCGCGCCCCGCGCGTCCGAGGTCACGGCCGCCTTCGGCGAGCGGCGGATCTTCAACGGCAAGAAGCAGTCCCAGCACTTCGGGACCGACCTCGCCGGCGAGGTCGGCGCCCCGGTCGCGGCCGCCAACGACGGCGTCGTGGTGCTCGCCCGCGACTGCTTCGCCTCCGGCAAGAGCCTCGTCCTCTGGCACGGGGCGGACCTCTTCACCGTCTACTTTCACCTCTCCGCCTTCGAGGCGCGGCCCGGGGACCACGTCCACCGTGGCCAGGTGGTCGGGCGGGTGGGGAGGACCGGCCGCGTCACCGGCCCGCACCTCCACTTCGGCACGAAGGTGGGGAGCCTCTACGTCGACCCCGCGTCGGTGTACCGGCTCCGCTTCAGCCCGGCCGCTCCCCCCTGACCTCGGCGAGGACCGCGAGGAGCAGCGGCTGCAGGCGCGGGTTCGCCGCGCAGATGGTCCCCCCGAACAGGAAGTCCTCGCCGCCCTCGAAGTCGGCGACGAGGCCGCCCGCCTCGCGCACGAGGAGGATGCCGGGGGCGACGTCCCAGGGCTTGAGCTTCGCCTCCCAGAAGCCGTCGAAGCGGCCCGCCGCGACGTAGGCCAGGTCGAGCGCGGCCGCCCCGAAGCGCCGCACGGCGCGGGCGCGCCGGAGGTAGGCGCGGAAGAGCCGGAGAACCGGCTCGGGGTCCTCGTGGATGTCGTACGGGAAGCCCGTGCACAGCAGGGCCCGACGGAGCTCGGACGCGTCCGAGACCCGGATGCGCTCGCCGCCGAGGAAGGCGCCCGCGCCGCGCCCCGCGGCGAAGAGCTCGCCGCGGAGCGGGTCGAGCGTCGCCCCGGCCGCGAGGCCCGCCCCGTCCTCGACCGCGACGTTCACCGCGAAGTGAGGCACGCCGTGCGCGTAGTTCGTCGTCCCGTCGAGCGGGTCGACGAACCAGCGGAGCCCCGATCCCGCGGCCCCGGAGGCGCCCGACTCCTCGGCGAGGACGCGACTTCCGGGGAAGCGGCCGGCGAGGAAGGCGAGCAGCGCCTGCTCGCTCGCCCGGTCGGCGTCGGTGACGAGGTCGATCCCGCCCTTGTAGTCGATGGTCCGCCGCGACCCGAACCGCGCTTGCAGCACCTCGCCGCCGCGCCGCGCCGCCTCCGCCGCCCCCTCCATGAGATCCCGGATCTCGCTCACGGCGCCTCCCGTGCCCTCGGCCTACCTTAGCCTCCCCCACCCCCGCCCGCAGCCCGTGCTAAGTATGCGGCCGGGAGGATCCCGTGAAAGCACTCACCATCGCCCGCGCCGTCGTCTTCGTCCTGCTCGCCGTCTACCTCCTGGTCTTCGCGATCCCCTGGTCCTACCTGCCGCTCCTCTTCGCGAACGTCGACACGCAGGCGATCCTCACCCGCGCGGAGCTCCGCCGCGCGATGGGCCCGCTCATCGTCGCGGCCGCCATGGCCATCACCTGGATCGGGCTCGACGCCTACCTCGGCCTCCGGCTCGGCCGCCGGCCGCCGGCCACCGGAGCCGGCAGTTCCCCGCCGGCGGGCGCGCCCCGCGGATAGATCGCGGAATGGGCGTCGGGCCCCGCGCGCTCCTCTACCGCCTGGGATGCCTCTGGCGTCGCCACGAGGTGGACGTGTGGCACCACTCGGCGTACCGCCTCCCCCTCTCGGGCCTGGAGTTCACCGGCGTCGACCCGCGGCGGGCCGACTTCGCCGCCTGGTGGCTTCGCGAGAGCCAGGCCGTGAGGCCCTCCTGGTTCCGCTCCCCTCGCCCGGTCGCATACGACGATCTCGCGCGCGTGCACACGCCCGCGCTCCTCGACTCCCTCGCCCGCCCGGAGACGCTCGCCGGGATCTTCGGCGTCGACCCGACGGACGTGCCGGTCGACGAGGTCATGCGCACCGTGCGCCTCGCCACCGGGGCCACCCTCGCGGGCGCCCGGGAGACGCTCGCGACCCGGAAGCCCGCCCTGAACCTCCTCGGGGGCTTCCACCACGCGGGCCCGGGCTCGGCCGGCGGCAACTGCCCGGTGAACGACGTCGGGGTGGCGGTGGCGGCGCTTCGCGCAGACGGGTTCACCGGGAAGGTGGCGGTCCTGGACCTGGACGCCCACCCGCCCGACGGCATCGCGCTCTGCCTCGCCTCCGACCCGGCCCACTGGATCGGGTCGATCTCGGGGTCGGACTGGGGCCCGATCGGCGGCGTCGACGAGACGCTTCTCCCCGAGGGGACGGGCGACCAGGGCTACATGGACGCGCTCCGGTCTCTGCTCGCCCGCATGCCGCGCCCGGACCTCGCGTTCGTCATCGCCGGGGGCGACGTCCTCGCCGGCGACCGGCTGGGCCGGCTCGGCCTGACGCTCACCGGCGTGCGCTGGCGCAACGTCACCGTGGCCGCGCACCTCGAGAACGTGCCCTCGGTGTGGCTCCCCGGCGGCGGCTACAGCGCGAACTCCTGGAAGGCGCTCGCCGGCGCCGGCCTGGCGCTCGCCACCGGGTGGACGAAGCCCATCCCCGAGGACTACGACCCGCTCGCGGCGCGCTTCGCGGGCATCGCGCGAGGCCTCCCGAACGACCTGCTCTCCGACGACGGCGAGCTCACCGAGGCGGACCTCGCCGAGGCGCTCGGCATCCGGCAACCGAGGCAGAGACTCCTGCTCGGCTTCTACACCGCGGCGGGGATGGAGTACGCGCTCCAGCGCTTCGGCGTCCTCGGGCAGCTCAAGCGGCTCGGGTTCGGCCAGTTCCGCATCGAGTTCGACCGCGCCGACCTCGGCGAGCGGCTGCGCCTCTTCGGCGAGGCGGACGGGCGCGAGCACGTGCTCATCGAGACCATCCTGGAGCGCCGCCGCGTCGCCGGCTACCCGGTGCTGTACGTGCACTGGCTGTCGTTGCGGAACCCGCGGGCGCAGTTCAGCGAGCGGCGCCCCCGACTGCCCGGGCAGGACGTCCCGGGCCTGGGCCTCGCGCGGGAGGCGGGCGAGATGCTCGCGCTCATGGCGCTCCGCCTCGGGCTCGCGGGCGTCGTGTACCGCCCGGCGCACTTCCACACCGCCTACCCGGCCCGCTACCACTTCTCCTTCGTCGACCCGGCGCGGCAGGGGCGCTTCGAGGCGCTCGTCCGCGACCTGCCCGAGGGGATGAGCCTCGCCGACGCGACGCAGGCCATCGACGAGGGGCGCGTGCTCCTGAACGGCCTCCCCTACGCCTGGGAGCCCGACGAGATGGCGTTCTGGCTGCGCGAGTCGCCCGACGAGCCGGGGGAGGCGGCGCTCGAGCGCGATGCCTCGCACTTCGCGTTCCCGGGAGCCGAGGATCCCGCGCGGGCCGGGGCGCGGCCGTCCGCGTGAGCCCGCCCGGAGGGGCGCTCCCGTCAGGGCTCGGCGAGAAGCGACTCCACCTCCCGCCGCTGTGCCGCCGCGGTCGATCCGTCGTATCCCTCGTGCGCGAAGCGAATCCGCCCGTGGCGGTCGACGACGAGCGCCGTGGGAAGGCGCCGCACGCCGCAGGGCCCCGCGGAGCGCTCGCCGCCCGGATCGAGGAGGACCTGCGGCACCGGCCCGGCGGACGCGAGGAAGGGCGCGATGGCGGAGCGCTCCTCGTCGTAGCTCACGGCGTACACCTCGAGCCCCCGGGGACCGAGCTCGCGCTCGAGCGCGGCGAGCGCGGGGAGCTCCTCGCGGCAGGGCGCGCACCAGGTGGCCCAGAAGTCGACGACGCGGACCTTCCCCTGCTCCGCGCCGACGTCGACCGCGCGCCCCACGAGGTCGGGGAGGACGAGCGCGAGGGTCCCCTCCGGCGCGGGCGCCGGCCTCGCCGGGGCGGTGGCGCAACCGAGGGCGGCGAGGGCAAGGAGGGCGCGACGCATGTCCTCCTCCTTTAGCGGAGGGCGGGGCGCCGGGAAAGGCCCTGGATCGGAGAAATTCTGTCAAAACCCGCCGTAGTGCGGTATTCGATCGACTCGGCGCGGCCTTCGGTCAGAGGGCGTGGTGCGCGCCGTGGCCGCAGGAACCCGAACCTTGGGACGGACCTCTCTATGAGACAAAGGGTCGTCATCGCTCTCGTCGCGGCGGCGTTCCTCGCCCCGGCCGCGGGCCGCGCGAGCGAGCTGGACGTGTACTCGAACACGCAGCTCAACGCCTCCCAGCAGTGGCGCAACGGGCAGACCTACTCGACCGTGCCCCTCTACGAGTTCCTCTCCCTCTCCGGAAGGAACATCCAGATCCCCGGCGGCGACCTGCAGCTCGTCGTCGACGTGTGGGGCGGCGTCGACCTCGCGAACCCCCCCTGGTGGAACGGCTACGACAACACCGGGAACTGGAGCGGCGACCTGAACCTGGCGTTCGTGCAGGGGTCCTGGCTCGGCGGCGACCTGAAGGTACGACTCGGCCGCATGAGCGTCGGCTACGGGAACGCCCGCATGCTGCAGCTCGACGGCGGCGCGCTCACGGCCCGGATCGACAACCTCGTGACGATCGACGTCTACGCCGGCGCCCCCACGACGCAGCGCTTCACGGCCTACGGCAACATCTACTCCGCGAACCCCACCGTCGGGAACCTGGCCGTCGGCGGGCGCCTGGGCTTCGCCTTCGAGCAATGGGTGAACGTCGGCTTCTCGGCGGCCTTCGCCTGGGACGACGGCAACGCGACCCGCGAGGACCTCGCCCTCGACCTGAAGGTCGCCCCGGCCTCCTGGTGCTACCTGATGGGCTACATGGACTGGAGCGTCTTCGCCACCGACTACTTCAGCGGGACCGGCGGCCAGGTGGCCGACGCCAGCGCGAACCTGGTCTTCCCCGTCGCGCCGCACCTCCAGTTCACCGCCGACTACGCCTACTCCATCCCGGCGCTCATGCTTCCGTACAACTCCATCCTCTGGGTGTTCTCGGACGCCGTCACCCAGTACCTGGGCGGGAGCGTGCGGGTGGGCCTCGAGGCCTTCAAGCTCAAGGTCCCCATCGACTTCGACGTCGGCTACCGGCGCACCTTCGAGAACGCCATCGGGAGCGGCACGACCGGCGGTAACAAGCTCTTCGGGGCGGTCCGCTGGACGCCGTCCCAGGCCGCGACGGTCGGCGTCGAGGGCTCCTGGCTCGAGGTTCCGTCGGGCTACACCTGGACCGGCACGAACTCGGGCTACGGGAACGCGCGGGCCTTCGGCTCGCTCAAGGGGTACGGGCTCACCGGGACGCTCGACTTCCAGGGCTACTGGTTCACACAGCCGGTCAACGGCAACTGGAGCTCCGTCATCGGGAACGCGACCCTCGGCTACGAGATCGGCTCGGGGCTCTCCGTGGTCGGCGCCGTCTCCGGAGGCGCCACCCCGTACTACAAGGACTACTTCAGCGGCCTGGTGAAGATCGTCTACAACCAGAGCTACCGCTCGCGCGAGGTGTACTAATGAAGACCCGGCTCCTCGTCGTGCTCCTCGCCGCTCTCGCCGCGGCCTGCGCGAACCAGGGGAAGAAGACGGAGGCCGCGCCACCGCCTCCCTACAAGTTCCCCCACTCCATCCACCTCGAGGCGGGGGTCGCCTGCCTGGAGTGCCACTCGCCGATCCCCAAGTCGACGCACCTGCAGGCGAACGTCATCGACGTGAAGCTGCCGACGAAGTCGGAGGTGTGCGGCAACTGCCACGACCCGATCCCGACCTACTCCCCGGTCCAGCGCTTCGAGCCGGCGGTGAACTTCGACCACGCCGCGCACCTGCCCCGCGTGAACGGCGACTGCGCGAGGTGCCACGTCAAGTTCACCGAGGCCGGCGACACCGTGAAGCCGGTCCCGCCGATGAAGGCCTGCACGAGCTGCCACCAGCACGCGCAGGACTTCGCGGTCGGCCGCTGCCAGCCCTGCCACATCGACCTGAAGCGCTTCCCCTACAAGCCCATCGCCGAGTACAGCCACGCGGCGAACTTCCTCCAGGAGCACGGGAAGTGGGCGCGCCAGTCGATCTCCACCTGCGCCTCCTGCCACGACCAGACGATGTGCTCGCAGTGCCACACGGCGACGACGCGCCCCCTGCCGCCGTCGGTCCAGTTCCCGGAGAAGGTGACCGCCGACTTCATCCACCGCGGCGACTGGATCTCCCGCCACGCGATGGAGCAGCAGTCGAACCCGGCGAGCTGCCTCCGGTGCCACGGGCCCGGCTACTGCGAGAGCTGCCACACCTTCCAGGGAGTGGCGCCGGGCGGCTCGAGCACCCGCGACCCGCACCCCTCGAACTGGGTCGGGACGCACGGCCCCATTGCACGCGCCAACATCGCCTCGTGCGCCGCCTGCCACAACCAGGGCGCCGCGTCGATCTGCGTCGGCTGCCACGCCCCCGGCGGCGTGGGCGGGAACCCCCACCCGCCCGGCTGGAAGGCCCCCTCCGGCGCCACGAGCTCGAACCCGACCTGCCGCATCTGCCACGGCTAGCCCGCCGCGGCGACTCGGCGACGACGTTCACGGGCGCCCGCCCCTCGCGCAGGGGGGCGGGCGCCGCCCTTTCCTGGGCTCAGGCGCCCCCGAGGGCGCCGAGGAGCTTCTCCCAGATCCCGCCGAAGGCGCCGTTCGACATCGCGACCACAACGTCGCCGTCCCGCGCCTCGGCCCGCACCGCGACGACGATCTCCTCCACGGTGGCGCAGGCCGTCGCGCGAGGGCCGGCGGCCGTCACATCGGCCGCCAGCCGGTCCACGTCGAGGCGCTCCGCCTCCGGGACGCGGTCGGTCGGCGCGGGCCTGAGCAGGAACACCCGGGAGGCCTCCCCGAAGCTCCTCGCGTACTCCGCCTGGTGGAGGCTCCGCCGGCTCGTGTTCGAGCGCGGCTCGAAGCAGGCGACGAGGCGCGAGCCGGGGAAGGAGCCGCGGATCGCGGCGAGCGTCCGCGAGACCGCGGTCGGGTGGTGGGCGAAGTCGTCGATCACGGTGACGCCGCCGGCCCGGCCCCGGACCTCCTGGCGCCGCCTCACGCCCTGGAACGCGAGGAGCCCGGCCGCGACCTCCTCGAAGGAGAGGCCGAGCCGGGTGGCCGCCGCGGCGACGCCGAGCGCGTTCTCCACGTTGTGGGCGCCGCCCACGGGCAGCCGGACGGGGCCGAGCGGGTGGCCGCGGCGGGAGAGGACGAAGCGGGCGCCCGAGGGTCCGAGCTCGAGGTCGCGCGCCTCCCAGTCCGCCGGTCGCTCCACCGAGTAGGTCTCCACCTCGCAGGCGGCGCCCCGGGCGATCTCGACGACGGCCGGCCAGGTCGAGCAGGCGGCGAGGTAGCCGTCCCGGGGCAGGAGCGCCGCGAAGCGCTCGAAGGCGCCGCGGTAGTGGGCCTCGTCCCGGTAGATGTCGGCGTGGTCCATCTCGCAGCTCGTGAAGATCGCCGTGCGCGGACGGTAGTGGAGGAACTTCGGCCCCTTGTCGAAGTAGGCGGTGTCGTACTCGTCGCCCTCCACGACGAAGTGGGGGCCCTGGCCGAGGCGGAAGTTCCCGTCGAAGTCCCGGGTCACGCCGCCCACGAGGAACGACGGGTCCCGGCCGGCGCGGTGGAGCACGAACCCCATCATCGCGCTGGTGGTCGTCTTGCCGTGGGTCCCGACGACCACGACCGGGTGGCGCGCGGCGAGGAAGATCTCGCCGAGCGCCGCCGGGAAGGAGACCTGGGGGATGCCCCGCTCCCGGACCGCCGCGGCCTCGGGGTTCACGGCGCGGACCACGTTGCCGACCACGACCACGTCCGGCCGCGCCCGGTCGAGGTTCTCGGGCCGGTATCCGGCGTAGGCCTCGATCCCCCAGCGGGCGAGCTGCGTGGACATGGGCGGGTAGACGTTCTCGTCGGAGCCCGTCACCTCGTAGCCCGCGGCCTTGAGCATCCCGGCGAACGACCCCATGCCGGTGCCGCAGACCCCGATCAGGTGGACCCTCCTCGCCTTCGACCAGTCGATGGGGTGCGCCGCGTCCATCCCTCTCCCTTTCAGGCCCCGACCGCCTCGGCGACCGCGTCGTGGAAGCGCTGGCGGAGCCCGAGGAGCTGGGCGGGCCGGCGTCCGGCGGGGTGCACGTGGTTCGTGAGGAGCACGCACACGAGCTCCAGGTCGATGTCGATCCACAGCGAGCAGCCGGTGTAGCCGAGGTGCCCGATCGCGCCGCGCGACCCCCGGCCGAGGCGGGACCCGAGGGTCGACCCCTCCGGGCTCGGCGTGTCCCAGCCGAGCGCGCGGGTGCTGCCCGGCGTGGGATCGCGGCGCGCGAACTCCCGGGCGACGGAGGGATCGACGAGCCCCCGCCGGCCGTGGAGCGCGTCGAGCCAGGCCTGGCCGAGGGCGGCCACGTCCCGGGCGCTCGAGAAGAGCCCGGCGTGCCCGGCCACGCCGCCCGCCGCGTAGGCGTTGTCGTCGTTCACCGACCCGCAGTTCACCTCGCCCCGGTGCTCGCACCGCTCGGTGGCCGCGAAGGTGCGCTCGCCACCCCGGGCGTCGCGCGCACACCCCTCGCGGACGTAGAGCGTGTCGCCGAGGCCGAGCGGGCCGGCGATCCGTTCCGCGAACAGAGCGTCGAGCGCGGTGCCGCTCGCCCGCTCGAGGAGGAAGCCCAGCGCCAGGAAGCCCGAGTCGCCGTAGACGGCCCGCGCGCCGGGTGCCGCCTCGAGCGGCTCGGCGCAGACGAGCTCCTCGACGAGCGCGCGCCCGCGCCGGAACGCCGCCGCGAGGTCGGGGGGGCGCTCCGCGGGCGGCAGGAAGGCCGGGGCGGCGACCGGGTCCCGGCGGACGCGCTCGTAGTAGGGGCGCCAGGCGGGGAGCCCGCTCGAGTGGGCGAGGAGCTGCCCGACCGTGACCCGCTCCTTCCCCGCAGCCTCGAAGGCCGGGAGGCGGCGCGCGACCGGCTCGTCGACGGCGAGCCTCCCCTCCCCGGCGAGCAGCGCGGCGGCGGTGGCCGTGCAGACGACCTTGGTGAGCGAGGCGACGTCGAAGAGGTCCTGCGGCCCCAGCGCGCGCGGCTGCGGCGCGAGCGCCGCCGCGCCGCCGCGGGAGAGGTGCACGAGCTCGCCCCCTCGGAACACGGCGGCCTCGGCGGCGGGCGCCACCCCCTCCGCCAGGGCCGCCCCGATCACGGCCGCCGCTCCCGGGAGCTCCGGGAAGGCGTCGCTCATGCCGTCGCGCCCTGCTCGAAGGAGATCCGCGGGGGGCCCTCCTCCGGGTGGCGGGGAGCGACCACGTTCACGATCGAGCCCATGGGGAGCGCCAGGTTCGGGTCCTCGTGACCGGCGGGCACGCCCTCGATGGCGGGGACGTTGAGCTCCCAGGCCGCCCGGCGCGCCACCTCGATCCCGGAGAGGTCCGGGTCGTCGCACTGGGTGAACTGGCCGAGGCACACCGCCGCGACGCGGTCGAACGCGCCGGCGAGCCGCAGCTGGGTGAGCGTCCGGTCGAGGCGGTACGGGCGCTCCCCCACGTCCTCGAGGAAGACGACCGCGCCGGCGAAGCGCGGCTGCCAGGCGGTCCCGCAGAGGTGCGAGAGCACCGTGAGCGATCCGCCGAGGAGCGGGCCGGAGGCGACCCCCGCCCGGATGGCGGCGCCGGCGAGGACGCCGCGCCCCGGCGGGGGCACCGGGCTCCGCCTGTCGCCTGCGGAGGGGGCGCCCCCGAAGAGCAGGGCCTCGAGGTGGTCGAGGGAGGCTTCGCCGAGCCGCGGCAGCTGGGTGACGACCGGGCCGTGCACGGTGACGAGGCCGGCCCGGTTGAGCGCCACGTGGATGGCGGTGATGTCGCTGAAGCCAACGACCACCTTGGGCGGGTGGAAGAGGCGGCCGGCCTCGAGCTTCGGCAGCAGCCGCATCGCCCCGTACCCGCCGCGGGCGCACCAGATGGCCCGCGCCTCGCCGTCGCTCGCGGCCTCGTGCCACTCGGCGAGGCGACGCGCGTCGTCGCCCGCCAGGTAGCCGTCGCAGGCCGTGACGTCCGACCGCATTCGCGGGAGGAGCCCGAAGCGGTCGCGCAGGACCGCGAGCCCCTTCTCGAAGAGCTCGGGGTCGAACGGGCTGGAGGGGGCGACGATCCGCACGACGTCGCCCCGCTTGAGCGGAGGGGGCCGCAGCACCGCCGCAGAGCATAGCCCCGGATCCCGGCCGGGTCGAGGTCGCCGCGGTGCGTCGGCGGCCGGATTGTTTCCCCCGGGATGCCTTTGCTACGCTGCGGGTTCCGAGACTTCACCACCTGCTCTCCCCACACCGCCGAGGACACGAAGCCATGGCCGACAAGCCCGCACTGGAAGGCGAGGTGTTCTATCCGCTCCCCGAGGTCCTCGCGCAGGCGCGGGTCAAGGACTGGGACGCCCTCGCCAGGGTCGCGCTCAAGGACCCGACCGGCTTCTGGGCGAAGGAGGCCGAGGAGCTCGAGTGGTACCGCAAGTGGGACAAGGTCCTCGACGACTCCAAGAAGCCCTTCTACAAGTGGTTCGCGGGCGGGCAGTGCAACATCGTGCACAACGCGCTCGACCGCCACCAGAAGACCTGGCGCAAGAACAAGCTGTCCCTCGTGTGGGTGGGAGAGCGCAACGAGGTCCGCACCTACTCCTACTTCGCGCTCAACCGGGACGTCTCCAAGTTCGCGAACGTGCTGAAGGCCATGGGCGTCCGCAAGGGCGACCGGGTGACCATCTACATGCCGCGCGTCCCCGAGATCGTCATCGCCATGCTCGCGTGCGCGAAGATCGGGGCCATCCACTCGGTCGTCTACGGCGGGTTCAGCGTGGACGCGCTGCAGGGCCGCATCGAGGACTCCGAGTCCAAGGTGGTGGTCACGGCCGACGGCGGCTTCATGAACGGCAAGGTGGTCGAGCTGAAGAAGACCGTCGACGAGGCCGTCCGCCACGCGCCGACGGTGGAGACGGTCATCGTCGTCCAGCGCACGGGCCACGAGATCCGCATGGAGCCGGGGCGGGACTACTGGTACCACGACCTAATGAAGCTGCCGCTCGCGACCGGCGTCGCCGCGACGGAGGTGATGGACGCCTACGACCCGCTGTACATGCTCTACACCTCCGGCACGACCGGGAAGCCGAAGGGGCTCATCCACTGCCACGGCGGCTACATGGTCGGCGTCTACTCGACGCTGAAGTACGTCTTCGACGTGAAGGACGAGGATCGCTACTGGTGCGCCGCCGATCCGGGCTGGGTGACCGGCCACTCGTACATCGTGTACGGGCCCCTCCTCATGGGCGCGACGACGTTCATGTACGAGGGAGCGCCGACCTATCCCTACCCGAACCGCTGGTGGCACCTCGTCGAGAAGTACGGCATCACCATCCTCTACACGGCGCCCACCGCCATCCGCGGCCTGATGCGCTTCGGGGAGTCCTGGCCGAACCGCCACGACCTCTCGACCCTGCGGCTGCTGGGGTCCGTCGGAGAGCCCATCAACCCCGAGGCGTGGAAGTGGTACCACCGCGTCATCGGAAAGGGGCGCTGTCCGATCATGGACACCTGGTGGCAGACGGAGACCGGCATGTTCCAGATCACCCCCACGCCGGTCGTGCCGCTCAAGCCCGGCTCGGGCACGCGCCCGTTCTTCGGCCAGGAAGCCGAGATCCTCGACGAGAACGGGAAGCCCGTGCCCGACGGCGAGGAGGGCTACCTGACGCTCAAGAACCCGTGGCCCGCCGCGGCCATCACCATCTACAAGGACCCCGACCGCTACGTGAAGCAGTACTGGTCGCGCTACCCCGGTCGCTACATGGCCGGCGACTCCGCCAAGCGCGACAAGGACGGGTACTTCTGGGTCATCGGCCGGACCGACGACGTCATCAAGGTGTCCGGGTACCGCCTGGGGACGGCGGAGGTGGAGAGCGCGCTCGTGTCCCACCCTGCCGTGGCCGAGGCGGCCGTCATCGGGGTCCCCCACGAGGTCAAGGGCCAGGCCATATACGCCTATTGCATCCTCCGCGCGGGCTTCAAGCCGTCCGAGGAGCTCGCGGACGAGGTGAAGGCCCACGTCGCGAAGCACATGGGGCCCATCGTCCGGCCCGAGAAGATCACCTTCGTCGACACGCTCCCGAAGACCCGGTCGGGAAAGATCATGCGGCGCGTGCTCAAGGCGCGCGCGCAGGGCCTGCCCGAGGGCGACGTCTCGACGCTCGAGGAGTGACCCGCTCCGGGGGCGCTTCCCCCCTCCGAGGCGGGGCGGGTTTCCCGCCCCGCCTCGCTTTTCCGGGGCCACGGTAAAGCTTCCGGGCCCGGCCGATTCGCGGTATGAGCCCCGTAACTTCCAAAGGAGAACCCATGCGCCCAGCCGTTGCCGTTGCCGTCCTCGCCCTCGCCGCCCCGGCCTTCGCGGCCGGCCCCGAGCTCAAGACCGACGAGGACAAGACCCTCTACGCCCTGGGCGTGATGGCATCGAGGAGCTTCGCGGAGTTCAACCTGACCCCGAAGGAGCTCGAGATCATCGAGCGCGGGATGACGGACGCGCTGACCGGCAAGAAGCTCGCCGTCGACGTCGACGCCTACCAGGCCAAGGTCCAGGAGTTCGCCCAGAAGCGCATCGCCGCCTCCGGCCAGGCCCGCGCCTCCAAGGAGAAGGGCATCGTCGAGAACTACGCGAAGGAGAAGGGGGCCGAGAAGACCGCCTCCGGCCTCGTGTACATCTCGCTGCGGGAGGGCAGCGGCACCTCGCCCAAGGCCTCCGACAAGGTGAAGGTCAACTACGAGGGCAAGCTCACCGACGGCAAGGTGTTCGACAGCTCCTACAAGCGCGGGCAGCCGGTCGACTTCACGCTGAACCAGGTCATCCCCTGCTGGACCGAGGGCGTCGCCAAGATGAAGCCGGGCGGGAAGGCCAAGCTCGTCTGCCCGCCGGCCATCGCCTACGGAGAGCGCGGCGCGGGCGGCGGCGTGATCCCGCCGAACGCGACGCTCGTCTTCGAGGTCGAGCTCCTCGAGGTCTCGCCGGGCGAGGCGGCCCCGGCGAAGTAGCTCACGAGGCGGCGTCGCGCGCCGGCGTCCGGCGCCCCGCCGCTCGCCGCCTTGCCCGGGCGCTTCGCCACCGCCCTCGCCACGGCCGCGCTCCTCGGCGCGCTCCCGGCGAGGGCCATCGACCCGTTCGAGATCCAGGTCTACGGGCCGGACATCGACGCGCCCGGCGAGCCCTCCCTCGAGCTCCACCTGAACTTCACCTGGGACGGGCAGGGAGCGCCCGCCCCCGGGGCGCTGCCGGCCCTGCACGCGGGCCACTACACGCTCGAGGCCGCGCTCGGCGCGCTCGACTGGCTCGAGCTCGGCGCCTACCTGCAGACGCTGTCCGCACCCGGGTTCGGCTTCCGCTACGCGGGCTTCAAGCTGCGCGCCAAGATGGTCGTGCCCCGGCGCGTGACCGGCGCCTTCTTCCTGGGGCTCAACGTGGAGGTCGGCCGGGTCCCCTCCCTCGTCGAGCCCTCGGCGTGGAGCCTCGAGCTCCGCCCGATCCTGGGCTGGTCCGACGACTGGCTCTACGTGGCCGTGAACCCCATCTTCGACCTGGCGCTCGCCGCACCGGACCCCCTCCGGCTCGACCTCGGCCCCTGCGCCAAGGCCGAGGTGAACACGCAGGTCGGCTTCGGCGTCGGGCTCGAGTACTACGCCGAGCTCGGCTTCCTCGACGCCGTGGGCGCCCCGTCGCAGTGGCAACAGGTGCTCTTCCTGGCCCTGGACCTCCTGTCCCCGCACGGGGGCGAAGAGAGCCCCTGGGAGCTCAACCTCGGCGTGGGCCGCGGGCTCACGGCGGCGACGCCCCAGCAGTGGATCGCGAAGGTCATCGCGGGCCGGTCCTTCTGAAGGCCGCTACCCTCGTGGGTCCTCGGGGTTGCGCCGCACGCCGCCGGGGGGGTACGCAAGGCGGCAGCCGGGAGGCCGCGAAATGCCGGACGAGGGCGCGAAGCTCGTGCTGTGGGGCGACAGCCGGTGGGAGAGCCCCTGGGTGTTCTCGGCGTTCGTCGCCCTCGAGGAGAAGGGCCTCTCCTACGAGGTGCGACTCCTCTCGCTCGACGCGGGAGACGCCCGCGCGCCGGACTTCGCACGGTCCTCCATCACGGGACGCGTGCCCGCGCTCCAGCACGGCGACTTCTGGCTCTCGGAGTCGTCCGCGATCGGCGAGTACCTGGAGGAGGCCTTCCCGCCGCCGCGGTGGCCGCGCCTCCTCCCCGAGGGGGCGCGCGAGCGCGCGCGCGCCCGCCAGGTCCAGGCGTGGCTCCGGACCGACCTCGTGCCCCTCCGGCAGGCACGCCCCACGAGCTCGATCTTCCTCGGGGCGAAGGCGAAGCCCCTCCCCCGGGAGGCGCGGGAGGCGGCGGACCGCCTCGGTCGCATCGCGGAGGCCCTTCTCCCTCCCGGCGCGGCGTCGCTCTTCGGGACCTTCTCGCTCGCCGACGCCGACTTGGCCCTCATGCTCGGACGGCTCCTCCACAACGGCGACCCGCTGCCGGAGCGGCTCGCGGCCTACGCGCGGGCGGTGTGGGCGCGCCCCTCGGTGCAGAAGTACGCGGGCCAGCCGAGGCCGGCCCCCGCTAGCGGCCGCGCCCGCGCGGCGGCGAGGAAAGCCTCTTCCAGTACACGAGCTCGGAGACGTCGGGCAGGACGAGCCCGGGCACGGCCCCCACGCGGACGTACCCGTGGCGCTCGTAGAAGCGCTGCGCGCCGTCGTTGAAGTCGGACACGAGCAGGAAGGCGTTCCGGCTCTCCTTCGCGACCTCCCCCTCGTAGGCGGCGAGGAGCGCCGCCCCGATGCCCTCGCCCGTGACCTCGGGGGCGACGGCCAGAAGCTTCAGGTACCCGCCCACACCGAGCGTCCCGGAGCGAAGGAACCAGGCGAGCGCCCGCGGCGCCCCGTCGCGCTCCTCCACGAGCAGGCCCTCCCCGCGCTCCAGGGCCGCCCGGAGGTCGTCGGCGATCTGCGGGGCGCTCCGGCGGTATCGCACGAGGAGCGGGAGCCTCGCGAGCGCGGCGGCGAGCCGCGCGACGTCGTCCTGCGAGAGCGGGCGGATCATGGCTTCCCTCCTGCGATCTCGACGGCCGCCGGGCTCGCGGCGACGAGGTGGATCTCCTCCCCGCCGCGCCGGGCGCGGACGACGGCCGTGCCTCCCGGCGGCAGGTCGAACCAGGCGCGGGTGGTCGGCCCGCTCTCCGCGCCCAGGCCTCCCACGCCCTCCACCTCGAGCTCCAGGTCGGGCGCGGGGAGGCTCACGGTGAGGCCCGCGACCGCCTCGGCTCCCCGGTTCGTCACCTCCGCCGAGCCGTCCGCGCGGTAGGTCACCTCCACGTCGCCGAGCGCCCGCAGGCGCCCACCCGCCTGCTCCCAGGTCAGGGAGGCGAGCGTGCCGCCCTTCACCCTGCGCTCGAGGCGCTCGAGCGCCTGATCGAAGGCGGGATGCAGCTCGAGGCCGCCCGGGACCTCCCGAACGACGAGCCGGGAGACCAGCGCGGCGCTCGAGGTCGTGCGCGGGGCTGCCGCGAGGTAGGTGTGGGCGACGAACAGCCCGCGCTCGGCCTCCAGGCGGTCGAGGGCCGCGTCGGAGAGAGCGCGTCCGAGCGCCTCGGGGGTCCCCTGGAACATCGTCGACCCGAACACCCAGAGCCTCCCATCGACCGGCAGGGGGTAGGTGGCCGGCGGGAGGCCGGGCGCGAAGAGGTTGTACACCGCCGGCTCCCGCGCGAACCCGCCCACGTCGCCCGCCTCCCAGACCCAGCGGAAGCCGGCGCCGGCGAGAAGGTCGCGAACGCCGTAGGGCCCCTCGGCGCGCCAGCCCTCCGCCGAGATGGCCTCGCAGTTCGTGTATGGCTGGTGGTCGATCCAGGTCGTCACCCCGAAGCGGCCGAGCAGCGGCAGTGCCGCGCGCACCGCCTCCCGGTCGTCCGCCGCCGGGGTCGGCGAGTGCGACGCCACCTCCGATCCCGCGAGGAGGATCTCCCGCGCGAGTGCCGCGGTCTCGGGGTCCTCGAGCCCGCCCCGATGCGCTTGCACGAAGAAGCTCTTCGTCAGGCGGAGCCCGCGGCCGAGGAAGCCGCCTGGCCCGCCGGGCCGGCAGAAGGGGCGCGAGTCCCCGTAGAGGATCGCCCGCAGCGCGTCCGGGTCCGTGCGGTCCGCGTGATCCGTGAAGACCACCGCCGCGCTCGTGCCGGCTGGCCAGCGCTCGACGACGAGCGGCAGCACGGCGCCTCCGTCCGCGACGTAGAGGGTGGCGCGGGCCCGTATCTCGTCGCCGGGCCGCCGCGGAATGCGCCCCTCGGGCCGCTTCCGCTCCAGGTCGGCGAAGGAGACCTGTCCTTCGTCGTCCTCGGGCATCTCGGCGAGGCAATGCTCGTAGACGGCGAACGGGTGGGACCCCTCGTCGTCGAGGACGAGCTCCACCTCGGCCATGCCCGCCCTCTCGGAGAGGTGGGCGGCGGCCAGCCCCGGCCCGCCCACGACCGCGACGTCGCGACCGGCGACGACGATGGGCGTCCCCCGCTCCAGGCGGACCGGCTTCGCCACCGCGCGGTACCCGAGGTCGGACGTCACCGCCCGGAGCGGGCCCCGGAAGCGGATGCGGATCGCCTCTCGCTCCGCGCGGAGCTCGGCCACGTAGCGCACGCGGACCTCGAGGTCCACGCCCACGCCGGCCGGCGAGAGCCGGACCTCCACCTCCCGGAGCCCGTCGCGCGCCTGCGCCACCGCCCCGGTCCCGCCGGGGCGGAAGCGGAGCGCCGTCGTGGCGGGCCCGGCCGCGGGCGCCGAGTCGAGGGACACCTCCAGCGAGGCGGTCCGGTCCGGCGCGCGCAGGGCGAGGCGCCCCGGCTCCGCGGCGAGCGCCGCCCCCAGCAGGAGTCCTGCGAGCGCGGCGGTCACGCGGGCGGCGCCGCGCGGCGCTCTTCGGCGGGGACGGGGGCTCGCATCGTCGGCGATCGAAGGTACCCGCCGCGGGGCGGCGTCACAAGTTCCGGCCCGGATCGTCCGCCGCGAGGAATCCCGCGTGACGGGCGGCGTCGTGGCGATGCGCCCGGCACGGCGGATCGCGGCGCGCCGGGGCGGTCGCGGTGCTCGCGCGCGCCGCTCGGCGCGGCCTGGTGCTCGGCGTGGGGGGCGCGCGGCTGCCCCGCGATCGGCGAATCCGCAAGGTGGTGCGGCTCGTCGCCGTCGAGCGACGGCGGCCCGTCACATGTTCTGCGAGAGGATCAGGTTCACGTACTGCGCGCGCTCGAAGGCCCGCGGGTCCTTCGCCTCCTTCTGGGAGAGCGAGCCGCGGAAGTCGTCGAGGCCCGAGTAGCGGCCCCGCTCCATCCAGTCGTCGAGGTCTCCCCGGAGCGCCGCGAGGTGCGAGATGCCGTTGCGCAGGAGCGTCGCGGCGAGCTGCACCACGGTCGCGCCGGCGAGCAGCATCTTCACGACGCCGGCGCCGTCGTGGACGCCGGTCGAGGCAGCGAGGTCGGCGCGCACGCGGCCGTAGAGGATGGCGGTCCAGCGCAGCGGGAGCAGCATCTCCCACGAGTGCGACAGCTGCATCGAGCTGTGCAGGGCCATGCGATCGAGGTCGACGTCCGGCTGCAGGAACCGGTTGAAGAGCACGAGCGCGTTCACGCCGGCGTCGTCGAACTTCTTCGCGACGTTCGCGAAGGACGTGAAGAACGGGGAGACCTTGAGGGCGATCGGCAGCTTCACCGCGTCGCGCACGGAGCGCACGATCTCCAGGTACTGCCGCTCGATCTCCTCGCCCGAGACCGCCGGGTCGGCGCCGACCGCGTAGATGTTCACCTCGAGGGCGTCCGCCCCCGCCTCCTCGAGCTGGCGCGCGTACTCGCTCCAGCTGCCCGGAGCGGCGCAGTTCAGGCTCGCGATGACCGGGATGCGCACCGTCTTCTTCGCCTTGTCGATGAGCCGCAGGTACTCGCGCGGCCCGATGCGCTGGGGCGGCAGGTAGGAGCGCGCCTCGGGGTTCGCGTCGGCCTGGAAGGAGATGGCCTCCTCGATCTCGCTCTCCGCGGCCTCGATCTGCTCCTCGAAGAGGGAGCGCAGGACGATCGCGCCCGCCCCGCTCGCCTCTGCCGCCTGGAAGTTCTCGATCTTGTTCGACAGGGAGGAACTGGCAACCACGAGAGGGCTCGGCAGCTTGAGCCCCATGTACCGGGTCGAGAGGTCGGCCATGCGGTCGTCTCCGCGGCGGCGGGCAGTCGCCCCGCCGCGCTCGGTTGAAGAAGAGCGGGGAACCATCCTCGCCCGTCCGGGGTGGCTTTGGGAAGGATCTTTTCCGGGCCGGACGCATCCGGGCCGACCCCGCCGCAGCGCGCCATGGGCAGGGCCGACGCGGGGGCGGGCCCGGGCCGCCCCGCCTCAGGCTCTGGGGTGGACCGTCAGGACCGGGATCGGCGACCGTCGGACCACGCGCTCCGCCACCGAGCCGAGCAGCGCGTGCGCGAGGCCGGTGCGGCCGCGCGTCCCCACGACGAGGAGGTCGTAGCCGCCGGTCTTCGCGCGCTCGAGCACCTCGGCGGCCGGGTCGCCGATGGCCTTCTCGCAGCGGGCCGAGGGCGCACCCATCCCGACCGCGAGCTTCCTCCACTCCTCGAGCAGGCGATCGGTCTGGTCCGCGAGGTCCTGGAGCATCCGGGGGCTCGGGAGCACCGTGCCCTCGGGGAGCGTGTAGCCCGGAAGCGGGTAGGCGTGGAACAGCGTGACCTCGCCCGCGAAGCGCCGCGCCAGCTCGGCTGCGGCCGAGACCGCGTCCCGCGATGCCGGCGAGAAGTCCACCGGACAGAGGATCTTCTTCCACTCGATGGCGCTCATTCCTTCCAGTCCCTGAAGAGGAACTCCTCCTCGGCCGGGGTGAGATCGAAGCGCTCGGCGGCCTCGCTGATGAGCTTCGCCCGCGGCGCCCCCGCGTCCTCTCGCCGCCGTTCGCTGAGCCAGCGGAGCGCACGGCGCAGCGCCTCGCCCTCCGGCAACAGCCCGCTCGCGTCTGCCATGCGCGACCTCCGCACAGACGTTACCCCCTCGCGCAGGCGCCGCCTAGCGGCACGGGCCGTCCCGTCCGGGTCACCGGGGGGCACCCTGCCGGAACGCCTCCTCGAACCATCCGGCCCCGAGCCGCGCCGCCGCGTCGAGGGCGCCGGGCTCGGCGAAGGCGTGGCCGGCGCCCGGTACGACCGCCAGCGAGCGGCGGCCAGGCAGGAGCCGGAGCGCCGCCTCGTTCAGGCGGAGCACGTGGTCGTCCCGGCCGCCGACGATGAGAAGGGTCGGGGTGCGCACGCGGCGCACGACCTCCTCGCCCGCCAGGTCCGGCCGTCCGCCCCGGAGGACGACGGCGGAGAAGCACCCGGGCGCGAGCGCCGCCGCGGCGAGCGCCGGCGCCGCGCCGCTCGAGGAGCCGATGAGGCCGGCCGGAAGCCGGGCCGTGTCCTCGCGCGCGGCGAGCCAGCGCGCCGCCGCGAGCAGCCTCCGCGCCCGCCGCTCGACGAAGCCGCCCTCGACCCCCTCCGGCGCCTCGAGGTCGGGGAAGACCGTCCCGAGCCCGCGCTCCCGCAGGCAGCGCGCGAGGTAGCGGTCCCGCGGGTTCCTCCGGGACGAGGCGCTCCCGTGGGAGAACACCACCACTCCCTTCGCGCCCGGAGGCACCGCGGCGGACGCCGGGAACTCGAGGCCGTCCGACTGGATGGTGACCTCTCCCTCGTCGTGGGCCACGGGTGGCCGGGCCCTCGGGGCCTCCCCGCCGCCCCGCGCGCCGGAGAGCCACTGCACCACCTCGTCGTCGGTCGTCGGGCGGAAGTCGCGGTAGAAGGCGCCCACCGCGAAGAAGCCCTCGGGGACCTCCACGAAGACGACGTCGTCGGCCTCGCGCGCGAGCGCGGCGCGCGCGTCCGGCGCCGCCACCGGTGCCGCCACCACCACCCGGGCCGCGCCGAGCTTGCGGGCCGCCCGCACGGCGGCGCGGGCGGTGCAGCCGGTGGCGACGCCGTCGTCGACGAGGATGGCCGTCCGGCCCGAGAGATCCGGCGGCGGCCTCCCTCCGCGGAAGAGGCGCGCGCGCCGCTCGATCTCGCCCTGCTCGCGCTCGGCGAATGCGAGCACCTCCTCGCCGGGGAGGCCAACCTCTCGCGCCGCGTCGGCCGAGACGACCACCACCCCGCCCTCGGCCGCCGCCCCCACGGCGTACTCGGGCATGCCGGGCGCCCCGACCTTGTGGCTGACGAGCACGTCCAGCGGCGCGCCGAGCGCGGCCGCCACCTCCGCCGCGACGGGGACGCCCCCGCGCGGCAACCCGAGCACCACGGGCCGGGCGCCGCGATATCGCTCGAGGAGCGGTGCGAGCCGACGCCCCGCGTCCTGGCGGTCCTCGAAGGTCACGCCTCCTCCTCTGGATCCACCCCCGAGAAAGGCCACGGGAAGTCCTTTCGGAACTGCCCAAGTGGAGGTCACCCCCCAAACGGGTGCATCTCGGGCAGGGTTGCCTCGGTCGCCGGCGGACCCAACCTTTCGGTAGCCCGCGCGGCAGGGCGGGCGGCGAGAAGGGAGGGGCCCATGCTGGTCCGAGACGCGATGACTCCACACGCGGAGACGGTCGCCCCCGGGAACACGCTCCAGGAAGCGGCGCTGAAGATGCGCACCCTGAACGTCGGCGCGCTCCCCGTGCAGGACGGGGCGTCGCTCGTGGGGATCGTCACCGACCGCGACATCGTGATCCGGGCGGTGGCGAACGGCCTCCCCCCGCTGTCGACCCCCGTCTCCGAGGCCATGACGCCCCAGTCGGTCTGGTGCTTCGACGACCAGGACACGCTCGAGGCGGCGCGCATCATGGAGGCGATGGCCATCCGACGGCTCATGGTCCTCGACCGCGACAGGAAGCTCGTGGGGATGATCACCGTCGACGACATCGCCGCGGTGGCGCGGCAGGAGCGGGTCGCGGGGCAGGTCATCGACCACACGGTCGTCATGCGCCCGGTCCCCGCGTAGCGGACGCGGGCCGCGCAGGGTCGCTCCCGGTTGAGGCGCGGCCCCTCCCCCGTTAGGGAAGCGGCGGGAGCGGCCATGCGCCTCTGCACAATCCGCGACGGGACCCGGGACGGACGGCTGTGCGTGGTGCGGGCGGACGGAGCCCGCCTGCAGGAGGCGACGGCCATCGCCCCGTCCCTGCAGGCCGCCCTCGACGGCTGGGAGGTCGCCTCGCCCCGGCTCGCCGCGCTCTCCCGCGACCTCGACCGGGGCAAGGTCTCCGGCGCGCGCTTCGAGCCGCGCGAGCTGCACGCTCCCCTGCCGCGCGCCTACGAATGGGTCGACGGCTCCGCCTACCTGAACCACGTCCGCCTGGTGCGCCGGGCGCGGGGAGCGGAGCCCCCGCCCACGCTCGAGACCGATCCGCTCGTGTACCAGGGCGGCAGCGGCGTCCTCCTCGGGCCGGCGGAGGACATCCCGCTCGCCGATCCGGACTGGGGCCTCGACTTCGAAGGAGAGGTCTGCGCCATCCTCGGCGACGTGCCGCAGGGCGCGCGCGCCGCGGACGTGGCGCGCCACGTGCGGCTGCTGTGCCTCGCGAACGACGTGACGCTGCGGAACCTCGTCCCCGCCGAGCTCGCGAAGGGCTTCGGGTTCTTCCAATCGAAGCCGGCGACCTCCTTCTCGCCGTTCGCGGCGACGCCCGACGAGCTCGGACCGGCCTGGCGGGACGGAAGGGTCCACCTGCGGCTCGAGGTGACGCTCAACGGGGAGCGGGTGGGAGACCTCGAGGCCGGCCCGGAGATGCACTTTTCCTTCGGGGACCTCCTCGCCCACGTCGCGCGCACGCGGGCCTTCACGGCGGGCACCATCCTGGGCAGCGGGACGGTCTCGAACGAGGACCGCTCGCGCGGCATCTCGTGCCTGGCGGAGCGTCGGATGATCGAGGTCCTGGAGTCCCCCGACCACAAGCCGCGGACCCGCTTCCTCGCCCCGGGGGACCTCGTGGAGATGGAGATGCGGGACCCCGCGGGCCGGAGCGTCTTCGGGCGCATCGCCCAGAGGGTGGTGAAGGCGTGAAGCTGGCCCTCTACTCGTACTGGCGCTCCACCTCGTCGTGGCGGGTCCGGATCGGCCTCCACTGGAAGGACCTCCCGTTCGAGTACCGGGCGGTGAACCTGCTCGAGGGAGAGCAGTACGGGGAGGCGCACCGGGCGCGGAACCCCATGTCCCACGTCCCGGTCCTGGAGGTGGAGGACGGGGGGAGGCTCGTGCGCCTCGCCCAGTCCGTCTCCATCCTCGAGTGGCTCGACGAGCGCTTCCCCGCCCGGCCGCTCCTGCCCCGGGACCCCGAGGCGCGCGCCCGGGTGCGCGAGGTGGCGGAGCACGTGAACTCGAGCATCCAGCCCTACCAGAACACCGCGGTCCTCCGGTGGCTGAAGGAGAAGGGGGCCCCGAGCCCGGACTGGCTCTCCCAGTTCGTCGGCGGCGGGCTCGCGCGGCTCGAGGCGGTGGTGCGGCCGCTCGCGGGCCGCTTCTGTGTCGGCGACGAGGTGACGCTCGCGGACCTCTACGTCGTCCCCCAGCTCTACGCCGGAAGGCGCTACGGCGTCGACGTGAACGCGTTCCCCGCGCTCCTGCGCGCGGAGGCCTCCTGCCGCGCGCAGGACGCCTTCGAGCGGAGCGAGCCGGCCCGCCAGCCGGACGCGCCACCCGAGGAGAAGAGGTGACCCATGGCCAGGCTTGAACCGGTGGGAATCCGGCGCATCGAGGCGCTGCACTACTACGTCCGCGACCTGGAGCGCAGCCGGCGCTTCTACACGCGGATGATGGACTTCGCGGAGACCGCCGCCTCCACCCCGGAGCTCGAGAAGGCGGGGCACCAGCGGTCGGCGCTCTTCGAGGCGGGCGACGTCCGGATCCTCGTGTCGGAGCCCGTCGGGGAAGGCGGGCGGGCGTGGCGCTTCCTCCGGAAGCACCCCGACGGCGTGGGCACGCTGGTCTTCGAGGTCGAGGACGCCGACCGGGCGTTCCGCGTGCTCGAGGCGCGCGGCGCGACCCCCATCGACGACGTCCAGACCTGGCGCGACGAGGGAGGCGAGCTGCGCTCCTTCAGCATCACCACCCCGTTCGGGGACACGACCTTCCGCTTCGTGGAGCGGCGCGGGCACCAGGCGCCCTTCCCCGGCATGGCGCTCCACTCCAAGCCGCTCGGGGGGAAGAACGCCTTCGGGTTCGGCCGGGTCGACCACATCACCTCCAACTTCCAGACCATGAAGCCCGCGCTCCTGTGGATGGAGCACGTGCTCGCCTTCGAGGAGTTCTGGGAGGTGCAGTTCCACACCTCCGACTTGGCGCGGGAGCGCGAGAAGCGGATGTCCTCGCACGGCTCGGGGCTCCGCTCCGTCGTCATGCGCGACCCGGCCTCCGGCGTGAAGTTCGCGAACAACGAGCCCTGGCGCCCCCACTTCAAGGCCTCCCAGATCAACCTGTTCCACGAGGACCTCCGCGGGGACGGCGTGCAGCACGCGGCGCTCACCGTGCGCGACATCGTCGCCGCCGTGCGCGGCCTTCGCGAGCGCGGCGTGGAGTTCATGCCCACGCCCGGCGCGTACTACGACCGGCTGCCCCGCCGGCTCGAGGAGATCGGCGTTGGGCGGATCGACGAGGAGGTGGGTCTTCTGCGGGAGCTCGAGATCCTCGTCGACGGCGCGGCCACGGGCTCCTACCTCCTGCAGATCTTCCTCAAGGACTCCGCCGGGCTCTACCGGGAGCCGGAGGCCGGCCCGTTCTTCTTCGAGATCATCCAGCGCAAGGGGGACGACGGGTTCGGGGCCGGCAACTTCCGCGCCCTCTTCGAGAGCATCGAGCGGGAGCAGGAGGACGAGGGCCGCTTGCCGTGATCGATCGCATGGCGGCGGGCGAGGTCCCTCGCAAGCACCACGTCGCGCTCCGCGACGACGCCGGGAACCTCCGCCACGAGGAGTGCCTGACCCGCGCAGGCTTCGACGGGCCCTACACGATCCTGTACCACCGCGAGCGCCCCCACGTGCAGCGCCCCGCGGAGGTCTCCCACGGCTTCCGGGCGCCTCTCGCGGTGCCGCCCCGCCCTCTGCGAAAGCGCCACTACCGCACGCAGGACCTCCGGTCGCCGGGAGGCCCCCCCGTCGACGCACGCGTCCCGCTGCTCTTCAACGAGGACGTCGCGCTCTCGCTCGTCCTCCCCGGCGAGGCGGACCCGGTCTACTTCTCGAACGGCGACGGCGACGACCTCTACTTCGTCGCCGAGGGCGGGGGGCTCCTCCGGACGGCCCTCGGGGACGTGCGCTTCGCCCGCGAGGACTACGTGTTCGTGCCGAAGGGACTCCTTCACCGCTTCGTCCCCGACCCCGGCCCGCAGCGCTGGCTCTCCGTCGAGTGCCTGGGCGGCCTGTCCTTGCCGCGGCAGTGGCGAAACGAGAGCGGGCAGCTCCGCATGGACGCGCCCCTGTGCCACCGGGACTTTCGGCGCCCCGTCTTCGCCGGCCCCGTGGACGAGGGGATCCGCGACATCGCCGTCAAGCGGGGCGGGGCCTTCCACGGCTTCCGGCAGGAGACCCCGCCCCTCGACGTCGTCGGCTGGGACGGCGCGGTCTGGCCGTTCGCGCTGCCCATCCTCGCCTTCCAGCCCCGGGTGGGCCAGGTGCACCTGCCCCCGACCGTCCACGGAACCTTCGCCGCGCGCGGAGCGCTCGTCTGCAGCTTCGTGCCCCGCCCGCTCGACTTCCACCCCGACGCCGTCCCCTGCCCGTACCCGCACACGAGCGTCGACGTGGACGAGGTCCTCTTCTACCAGCGGGGCGAGTTCACGAGCCGCCGCGGCATCGCGCCCGGCAGCGTGTCCCACCACCCGGCCGGGATCCCGCACGGGCCCCACCCCGGCGCCTACGAGGCGAGCATCGGCGCGAGGGAGACGAAGGAGCTCGCGGTCATGCTCGATTGCTACCGCCCGCTCGCGCCCACCGCCGCCGCGCTGGCCCTGGAGGACGCCGGATACCACGCGAGCTTCGGCTAGGCGGCGGGCTTCGACGGGGGCGTCGTCGCGAGGATCCGGAAGCTCCGCACCAGGTCCTCGAAGGTCGGCTCGTCGAGCGCAAAGTAGTGCCGCTCCGGCGCGACGTAGAGGAGGAAGAAGAAGCGCCCCTCGGCGATCGCGCCCACGACCGCGGTGCGGACCTTGAGGCCGTCCTCCCGGTACGCGGTGAGCACCCGGAAGCCCGGACGGCCGGACAGGGTCGCGGGCGCGTTCTCGAGCACCACCACCTCGGTCAGGTCGGAGGTGGCCGCGATGTCGTCGATCACGAGCTCCGCGGCCTGCTGCGGCGTCATCCCCTCGCGGACCACCCGCTTGCTCCTGCCCATGCCCACGGGTTCGCCGACCGCCGACGAGCCCGCGTAGATGCGCTGCAGCTGGGGTCCGTCTCGCGAGATGGCGAGCAGCTCGCTCCGGTGGAAGTTGAACCGCATCCACCCCTCCGGGAGCTCCACCGAGAAGCCCATCCCCGGCGCCTGGTAGCTCTGCGAGGTGGGCACCCAGTCGGGCGCCGGGCGGGTGGTGGCGCAGGCGGCGAGCAGCAGCGGGACCAGGGCCGATCGCCTCATGGCCTGGCCTCCGGAAGCTCCGCGATCACCTCGGCGACGAACCGGGCGGCGCTCTTCGGGTCGCGGACGTCGTGCTCCGTGGAGGCCTGCCCGTCGAGCCACAGGAGGTCGCCGTTTCGCGCGGCGATGCCGACGTACAGCGTGTCCACGCCGACGCTGACCGGCCCCCCCACCAGGCCGGCGAGGACCTGGAGGGTGGTGCGCCCCCCCGAGGAGATGTTCGCGCTCCCCCCCGCGAGGACGATCGCGTCGACGTGATGGCGATCGAGGAGCGAGGCGAGGTCTCCGACCGAGTACTGGAAGCGGCCGGCGGTCGCGCTGAATCCGTGCGCCTTCGCGAAGGTGGCACCCCGGGAGACGTTGGCGAAGAGGAGGGCGACGTCCTCGAGCTCCTGCGCCGTCTCCGGCGTGGGCTCGATCAGGCGGGCCTCCAGCCCGCGGGCGGTCAGCGCCTGGACGAGCCCCTGGGCGATGGCGGCGTCCGCCCGCTCGCCCCAGTCCGGCTTGCGCGTGCGATTCCCGTCGGCCTCGAGCTCGAAGACCCGCATCCGGGGCTTCACGATCCCCACGGCCCGCACCTCGCGCATGCGCGGAAGGAAGTCCCTGTGGGCGAGGTACGGGGTACCCTCGCCCGCCGCGGCCAGGCTCCCGAGGAGCAGGGCCGGAACGAGCCAAAACCCCCGGATGCCTCGAGAAGGGCTCATCGGCTGCCTCCTTCCCCGCCCGCCCGCGGACCCTTCTCCTCCAAGGTGTGTACTCCTCCGACGCTGGCGAAGCCCCGGATCGGTCCTGCCGCCCCGAAAGGGGTCCTCGCCGGAGGGCCGCCGGCCGGCCGATCACTCCCGCGTCACGGCCTCGAGGTAGATCTGCTCGCAGGCGCCGCTGCCGACGTCGTCGCGCCGCAGGCTCGTCGCGGCGCGACGACGGAGCCTCCCGGTCGCGTCCCGGATCTCCAGGTCGACGAGCTTCCCCTCGAGCGTGACGAGGTCCCCGGGGCGGATGCGCTTCATCTCGCGGGCCACCTCCTCCGTCGCCGGGATGAGGTGGTTGTTCGCGATGTGCGACTCGAGCACCGCCTGGGGAAGCGGCGGTCTGCCCTGCCAGCGGTAGCTCACGTACCGCTCGGAGAGGTGGAAGGAGAGGCGCCGGAGCACGGCAGGGTCCGCCACCGGACCCCAGGCGAGCGCCACGTCCATGGGGACGACGAAGTCCCACTCGTCGAGGAGCTCCGTGCTCGTGTCCACGGCGTAGCCGGTGATCCGGTAGGACGCCCGCGGCAAGAGCCTCACGGCGAACCCCTTGCGCTCGAACTCGATGGGGTCGGCGGAGGCCATCGCGGCCTGCTCCGGCTCGGCCGCGGCCCGCGCCGGGTCGACCCCCGACCGCCAGTCGCGGCAGCCCGACAGGAGCACCGCCGCGAGCGGCGCGAGCGCGAGCGCCCGGCGGGACGCGGTCACCTTAGCCCCTCCGCCCGGGCGCGAAGCGCCGAGGCCACGGCCAGGGCGAAGAGGAGCGCGGCGAGCGCCCAGAGGGGCGGGCTCTCGCTCCCGGGAGCGAGCGCGAGGAGCACCGCCACGCCGCCGAGTCCGGCGACGGCGTCGAGCGCGAGGGGCCGCGCCCCCGGGACGAGGAGCCAGGCGGCGAGAAGCACCACCGCCGCGCCGCCCGGCCCGCGCGCGGCGAGCCGGGGGAGCGCGGCCTCGACCGCGACGCGGTTCGCCCATAGGATCCATGCCCCGGCGAGCGCCGAGCCGGCCGCGGCGACGAGCACGGAGCCGGCCGCCGCGTCCTTCGCCCGGCGCGCCTCCGGCCTCCGCTCGGTCGTGGTCATGTCGACGAGCGACTCGAGCGCGCTGTTCGCGAGCTCCGACCCGAGGACGAGCGCCGCGCACAGGACGAGGAGCGCGCCGGCCGGCGCGGGGAGGGCGACCTCCCCGCCGAGGACGCCGAGCGCCACGCCGGCGCCGACGTGGATCCTCATGTTGCGCTCGCGGACCGTCACCTCCACGACGCCGCGCAGCGCGTGGGCGAAGCTCGCGAGGAGGCCCCCTTGGCCGGCGCCGGGGGGGTCCGCGAGGTGCGTGCTCTCTGGCTTCCGCATGGCGTCTTCGGTGCCAGGCCACACTTTACAGTCCGGTGCCCGATCGTGTCTCCTTGCGGGCCATGTCCATCCGCCCCTTCCACAAGGTCCTCGCGGCGAACCGCGGGGAGATCGCCATCCGCATCTTCCGCGCCTGCACCGAGCTCGGGATCGGCACCGTCGCCATCTACTCGGAGGAAGACCGGCTCTCGCTGCGCCGGTACAAGGCGGACGAGGCGTACCTCGTCGGCAAGGGCAAGCAGCCCATCGACGCCGACCTGGGGATCGGCGAGATCGTCGACCTCGCCCGGCGGGCCCGGCGACGAGGTCCGGGCGGGCGACGTGCTGTTCGTCACCGAGGCGATGAAGATGGAGACGAACGTGAAGGCGAAGGCGCCCAGCCGCGTCGCGGAGGTCAACTTCCGCGAGGGCGACAAGGTCGAGAAGGACGACCTGCTCGCCGTCCTCGCCTGACCGCGGCTCAGGATTTCTTGGACGTCACCACGTAGGCGACGGCGATGCGCTTCTCCACGTCCCGCTTCTTCCCGCACTTGGGGCACGGGGCGACGCCCTTGTCGTGCGCGGCGATGGTCATCACGGCCGTGAACTGCTTCTTGCAGGGACGGCAGTAGAAGGCGTACTCGGGCATGGCGGCGCGACCCTCCGGAGAGGTCGCGATCGTACCCAGAACCTCCGGCGGAGGCGCAAGGCCCATGGAAGGTCGTCTGGAGATGGAGTGGCTCGACTCGCCGGCGCTGCAGGCGAACCCGCTCGGGGACCCGGCCCGGCGCCCCGTCTACCTCTACACGCCGCCCGGCCACCGCCCGGGCCTCCCCGCCGTGTACTTCCTGCACGGCTTCGGCGGCAGCGCCCACTCCTGGGTGGGCTTCCAGCCCTTCATGCGTTCCGCGCCCGAGCGCCTCGACGCACTCGTCGCCTCGGGCAAGGTGCCCCCGGTGGTCGGGGTCTTCCTCGACGGCTGGACGTCCTTCGGCGGCAGCCAGTACGTCAACAGCCCCGCCATCGGCGCCTACCGCGACTACGTCGCGCGCGACGTCGTGGCCTTCGTCGAGCGCAGGCTCGGGACGATCCCCAAGGCGCGGTCGCGGGCGGTGGTGGGCAAGAGCTCGGGCGGCTACGGCGCGCTCGTCATGGGCCGGCACCACCCGGACGTGTTCGCGCACGTGGGCTGCCACGCCGGGGACGCGGCCTTCGAGTACTGCTACCTCCCGGACTTCCCGAAGACCGCGGACGCGCTCGTCGGCACCGACCCCTTGATGTGGCTCGAGGAGATGCGGCGGCGCGCGGCCGAGACCAAGCTCCGCGGCGAGGACCACCCCGTCGTGAACATCCTCGCCATGGCGGCCGCCTACTCCCCCGATCCGAGCGCGCCGGGAGGATTCGCGCTCCCGTTCGAGCCGGAGACGGGCCGGATTCGCCCGGAGGTCTGGGCGCGCTGGCTCGAGGCCGACCCGGTGCGCTTCGTGCCGGCGAACCTCGACGCCTTCCGCAGCCTCGCGAGCATCTACATCGACTGCGGGACGCGCGACGAGTTCCACCTCCGCTGGGGCGCCCGGATGGTGGTGGAGACCCTTCGCCGGGCCGGCGTGGAGGTGCTCCACGAGGAATTCGAGGACGGCCACCGCGACATCCAGTACCGGTACGACCGGTCGCTCGCCCACCTGGTCCCGCGCCTCGAGCACGCCTGAGCCGGGACCGGCCCCGGACTTGCCCTCGGCCGTCCCGTGCTTACGTTCCTCCCAATGAGGCAGACCGAGATTGCGAGCGAGCCGGGGAGCGACGCGGCAGAGTTCACCGTCGACGGCGGATGCGTGGTGTGCGGAGGCCCGATGGCCGTCCGGGTGACGCCCGGCGCGGCGCGCGGCTACTGCCCCCGCTGTGCCTGGATCTCCAGGCCGCTCGTGTGGCAGGCCGGTGGCGGGCTCGCCATCGCGCACCCCCCGCTGGCGCTCGCCTGACGGAGGGTCCGCGGCCTACGGCCAGAAGTATCCCCCGGTGACGGCGACCGACTGGCCGCCCACCGGGGCGCTCCCGGTCGTCACGCCGAAGTCCGCGTAGGCGAGGAGCCACTGCCAGCGCGCACCGAGCTCGACGCTCGGCGACACGATGAAGTCGATTCCGGCCGCCACCTGGCCTCCGAACAGGAACCGGCTCTGGTTCGTCTGGGTCGTCGAGCCGGTCTGGAGCCAGCTCATGTAGGCGAAGTCGAGCACCGGCCCGGCGGCCACCCACGGCTCGGCGAACCCGAGCGGCCAGGTGAAGCGGGCGAGCGGCGCGAAGGTCGTCTGGTTCAGGTCGACCGCCGGCCCGTAGCTGCTCGAGAGGTTCTGGGCCTCCAGGTTCAGTCCGAGCCACGGCAGCGGCCTCCAGGAGGCACCGAGGAGGAGCTCGATCCCCCCCTGCGCCGTCGGCAGGTGGCCCCCCGGCGGGCTCGGCCAGAAGTAGCCGCCGCCGCCGTAGACGCCGAAGGTGCGGACCTCGGGGTGCTCCGGCTCCGTCGTCTCCGACGCGCGCGCGAGCGCCCGCGTGACCTCGCTCGGCCCCTCGATCGGAGCCCGCTTGCCGGACACGGACACGATCCAGGCGTGCGCCGCGGGGTCGTCGGAGAACCCCCGGACGAACCCCTCCGCGGCGCCCTCGAGCGCGGACGAGGCCGCCTGGCCGCCGCACTGCACGATGGCTCCGCGCGGCTCCTCCCCGCTGCCCGAGGCCTTCCAGGTGGCGACGACCGTCCCGCCCCGGTCGCGGAGCGTGAACTCCTGCTCGATCGAGACCCGGCACGGGCGGGTCTCGAAGGCGGTGGGAAGCGCCATGTCGACGCGGGCGAGGCCCACCTCGAGGACGCCCGACAGATCCGAGCCCGAGGGCGGCGGACCGGCGGTGCTCACGCGCTCCACGCGATCGAAGAGGCGCGGCAGGAGCGAGAGGTACGTGTCGACCACCGCGTCGCCGATCGGGAGCAGGTACTTCGTCGGCCCCTCCGCCCCGCTCACCTCCTGGGAAGCCACGCGACCCGGCACGTCCGGGGAGAAGTAGACGCCGACGGCGGTCGGGACCTTGCGACCCGACGCACCGAGCGCGGGGATCGCGGCCGGGATGGTGAAGCTGCGCGTCCCGGCGCAGCCGCCCGCGGCCAGGGCGAGCAGCGCGGGGAAGAGGCGGCTCCCCAGTCGTGTCGGTGCGGCGCGGTCGGTCATGCCTGGCCTCGGTTCGGGTCCCGCCGGATGGTAGCACCGGGCACGGCGGCGCCCGGCTATATTTGTCGGCACCATGTCCGTCACCGTCCAGTCGGGCGCCACGGTCACCTTCGACCGCTTCTGGCGATGGCTCAAGCAGCACGCGAACTGCATCCTGCGCGCCGGCACCTCCGACGTCTGGCTCTACGACCACGACGACCTCCACTGGCACCTCGACGAGGACCCGGATCGCAACCCGACGGTCCAGCTCGTGCGCGGCAAGGACGTGCTCGCCGAGATGGTGCTCGACGTGCGCGACGCCCTCTTCGTCCAGGCGACGCGCGAGGAGGGGGGCGAGGAGGGGCAGTTCCTCTTCGAGGTCGTGGGAGGGGGGCGCGACGAGCCCTACGCCGTGTACCACTTCCTCGTCGCCCACGGGCTCGACGACGAGGGCACCCACACCGCGAGCCTGAAGCACTGAGCCGCGGCGGACCTAGCGGGCGGGGGGCGCCTCCGGGGGCCTCTGCGCCTTCGCCGACGCGTCCTCCGAGACGGTCCGTAGCGAGGCGAGCCCCTTCTCGAAGTCGCGGCCCACGATCCGGTCCATGTCGACGAAGACCCCGTAGGCCTTGCCGACGAAGTCGTTCTCGCCGGACATCGCCCAGGTCACGCGCGTGCCGCCGGCCTCGGGCTTGAGCCGGAACTCGGTGCGGCTGGTCTGCGACCAGGGCTTCAGGAACTCGAGCCGGATGTCGACCTCCTCGTTCGGGCGCGCGCCCACGATGGTCATCCGCCCCTCGCCCACCTTGTCGTTCCCGCTCCACTCGTAGACCGCGCCCAAGCCGGCGGGGGCGCCGCCGAGGGTGTCGCGCATCTTCGGGTCGAGGTGCGCCCACGGCGACCAGTCCTTCCAGCGGTGGAAGTCGGCGATCTGCGCGTAGACGACCTCCGGCGGCGCGGCCACGGGAGCGCTGCGCTCGATGCGGTAGGCCGACGGGCGCGTCGCGACGTAGGCCCCGAACAGGACGACCACGCCGACGACGGCGAAGAGGATCTTCTTCACCATGGGGACCTCCCGGGAAAGGCCATCGCTAGCACAGTCGGAGGGCGCGGCTCCACCCGCCCTCCCGGGGCGTGAGGTTCGTCTAGGGCGGGGAGGTGCGCCAGCTCGTCGCGACGGCCCCCGGCGGCCCTTCCACGCGGCGCCGAAGCCCCAGGAGCTGCCGCCGCTGCATGACGACGTGCGCGAGGGAGAAGAAGGCGTTCCACGCCGCCCACAGCCAGTGGGGCCGGCTCACCGACCGGCTGCGCACGACGAGGCGCGTGCCGCCGCCGAGCGGGCGGAGGACGAAGGCCCAGGTCGAGCGGACGTGGACGGCCGGCGAGGGGTCGCTGAAGGGAAGCGAGCGCATCGGGCGCGTCGCGAGGTGGCTTCCGAGGACGAGGTGGGCGCCGGGCGATACCTCGAGCACCTCGAACCAGGCCCGGCCGTCGGGCGTCGCGGGCAGGCGGTCTCCCACCGAGAGGGTCTCTAGCCCCTTCAGGAGATCCCAGGAGCTCTCCCGCCCGCCGTTGTCGAGGAGGTCGTAGCTGTACCAGCCGGCCCGCCCGCAGCCCATCTGGGCGATCCAAGGCCAGACTTCCGGGGGAGGCCGGCGCATGGCGATCGCGTGGGTGGAGTCCTCCGGCGGGGCGAGCAACCCGTCGCCCGGAAGCGGCTCCCGCTGCTCCGCGGGACTCGCCGTCCAGCAAAGAAGGACCCGCCGCTCCGGAGGGCGAGCGAGGAACCTCGCCGTGCCGAAGCTCGCGGCGAAGAGGAGCAGGTAGGGTAGCCAGGTCTCGAGCGGGCGTGCGAAGGCCGCGTAGCCATGCCGGAGAGATGCGGCGACCGCGAGGTCGAGGCCGGCCGCCACGGCGAGGAACAGGGCGGCCGTGAGCACCGGGCGCAGGTGGCGCGGGTGGTTCCAGTAGAGCAGGGTCGCGGCGAAGAAGACGAGCGGCGCGGCGAAGACGGGCACGAGCGCGCCGAGTCCCGGAGGAAGGGCGGCTCGCCCGGCGGCGGCGGCGAGCGCCGCAACGGCCCATCCCGCGGCTGCCGCGCGGAGGGCGGGGACGACGGCGGGGCGGTCCCGGAGGGCGACGCGGTCCATGGCGTCCTCGCGATCCTTCGAGAGAGGCTCCCGCCGCGCTCGGGTCCTGTAAACGCCCCTCGCGGTCCGCCGCGCTCCGGTGCCTGGCCGGGCCGATGGCACCCGTCAGACCGCCCTGCTATGTACGGTTCCCCTCCTCCGGGGCGCTCGCCTTGGCCGACTTCGTCCATCTGCACCTTCACACGCTCTACTCGCTCCTCGACGGGGCGATCCGGATCGGCGACCTCCTGAAGACGGTGAAGGGCCGCGGCATGAGCGCCGTGGCCGTCACCGACCACGGGAACCTCTTCGGGGCCATCGACTTCTACCGGGCGGCGAAGGGCGCCGGCGTGAAGCCCATCCTCGGGATGGAGGCCTACGTCGCCGGCGAGAAGGGGCGGCAGGACCGCACCGAGCGCGTGGGCCGGCACATCATCCTGCTCGCGAAGAACGCCGAGGGATGGGCGAACCTCCGCTACCTCTCCTCGATGGCGTTCACCGAGGGCTACTACTACGACCCCCGCATCGACAAGAAGCTCCTCCAGGAGCACGCGAAGGGGCTCGTGGGGCTCACCGCCTGCCTGGCCGGCGAGGTGCCTCGGCTCGCCCGCCAGGGCGACATGGACGGGGCGCGGCGCGCCGCGCGCGAGTACCGGGACATCTTCGAGCCCGGGAGCTTCTTCCTCGAGGTCCAGTCGAACGGGATGCGCGAGCAGGTGGAGGTCAACGCGCGGCTCGCCGAGCTCTCGGAGTCGGAGGGCATCCCGCTCGCCGCGACGGCCGACGCCCACTACGTGAACCGGGCGGACGCGAAGGCACACGAGGTCCTCATGTGCATCGCGGCCAACAAGACCTTCAGCGACCCGAAGCGCCTGCGCCACGAGACGGACGGCCTCTACATCACCTCCCCGGACGACATGGTGGCGGCGCTCCCGGGGTACCGCCAGGCGATCGACAACACGCTGCGCATCGCGGAGATGTGCAACGTCGAGCTCGACCTCGGCCACGCCTACCTTCCCAGGTTCCAGCTCCCGGCCGGCGTCACCGAGGACGACCACCTCCTCGAGCTCGCCCAGGCGGGGCTCGAGCGGCGCCTGCGGGAGATCGAGGGGCGCTACCCGCACGACCGCGACCTCTACCGGCAGCGCCTCCGGGAGGAGGTCGGGATCATCCGGAAGATGGGCTTCTCCGGCTACTTCCTCATCGTCCAGGACTTCATCAACTGGGCGAAGGAGCGGCGCGTGCCGGTGGGGCCGGGACGCGGCTCGGGCGCGGGCTCCATCACGGCCTGGGCGCTGCGGGTCACCGACCTCGATCCCATCCGCTGGAACCTCCTCTTCGAGCGCTTCCTGAACCCGGAGCGCGTGTCGATGCCGGACTTCGACGTCGACTTCTGCCAGGAGCGTCGCGACGAGGTGATCCGGTACGTCGCCGGGAAGTACGGCACCGACAACGTCGGGCAGATCATCACCTTCGGGTCGCTCAAGGCCCGCTCGGTCATCCGGGACGTGGTGCGGGTGATGGGGCTCCCCTTCTCCGAAGGGGACCGGATCGCCAAGCTCGTGCCGGAGCCGGTCCAGGGCAAGGTGAAGCCGCTGCGCGAGTGCATCGAGATCGAGCCCCGGCTGAAGGAGCTCTACGAGAAGCCCGCGGTGGTGCGCGAGTGGGTGGACTCGAACGGCGTCGCCCAGAAGGTGACGACGAAGGACATCCTCGACATCGCCATGTCGCTCGAGGGCCTGAACCGGCAGGCGGGCCTTCACGCGGCCGGCGTGGTGATCGCCGACCGCCCCCTGTGGGAGTACGTCCCGGTCTACAAGGACGACAAGTCGGACATGCTCGTCTCGCAGTTCTCCAAGGACGACGCGGAGAAGGCGGGGCTCGTCAAGTTCGACTTCCTGGGGCTCAAGACCCTCACGGTGATCGACGAGGCCATCAAGCTCGTCCGCCAGAACCACCCCGAGCGCGCGGGGCTCACCGCCGAGTCGATCCCCATCGACGACCCGGCCGTCTACGACCTCATCGCGCGGGGCGACACCGCCGGCGTCTTCCAGATGGAGTCCGAGGGCTTCACCGCCATGGTGATGAAGATGAAGCCCTCGCGCTTCGAGGACGTCATCGCCGCCGGCGCCCTCTTCCGCCCCGGTCCCCTCGACCAGAAGCTCGAGGACGGCCGGACCATGGTGGACGTCTACATCGACCGCAAGCACGGGCGGGAGAAGGTCCGCTACCCCCACGACCAGCTCGAGCCCATCCTCCGCGACACCTACGGCGTCATCGTCTACCAGGAACAGGTGATGCAGATCTCGCAGGTGCTCGCCGGCTACAGCCTCGGGCGCGCAGACCTGCTCCGCCGCGCGATGGGGAAGAAGAAGGCCGAGGAGATGGCGCGGGAGCGCGCCGGCTTCCTCTCCGGCTGCGAGGCGAACGGCGTCGAGGCCTCGGTCGCCGGCTCCATCTTCGACATGATGGAGAAGTTCGCGGCCTACGGCTTCAACAAGTCACACTCGGCCGCCTACGGCCTCCTCACGGTCCAGACCGCGTGGCTCAAGGCCCACCACCCGGTGGAGTTCATGGCGGCGCTGCTGACGAGCGAGGCCTCGAACACCGACAAGGTGGTGGCCCACATCTCCGAGGCGCGCCAGGCCGGGACCGAGGTCCTGCCCCCGGACGTGAACGAGTCGCGCCACTCCTTCACGGCGCTCCCCGGGGCGGCGGGCGCGAAGGGGCGCATCCGCTTCGGCCTCGGCGCCGTGAAGGGCGTCGGCGACTCGGCCGTCGAGGCCATCCAGGCCGCCCGGGAGGAAGGGGGCCCCTTCAAGAGCCTCTTCGACTTCTGCGCCCGGGTGGACCCGCGCCGGGTGAACAAGAAGGTCATCGAGGCGCTCGTGAAGAGCGGGGCCTTCGACTTCGAGGGCGTCCCCCGCTGGCAGCTCTTCGCCGGGATCGACGCGGCGCTGGCCGCCGGGTCCTCCGCGCAGGCCGACCGCCAGAGCGGGCAGGCGAGCCTCTTCGGCGCCGGCGCCGCGGCGGCCGAGGCCGCGCCCCGCTACCCGCATCCGGGCGACGTCGCCGGCGACGTCCCCGTCGAGGAGTGGCCGGAGCGCGTGCGGCTCGCCGCGGAGAAGGAGGCGCTCGGCTTCTACATCACCGGCCACCCCCTGCAGGGCTACGAGCGGGAGGTCCGGCGCTACGCGTCGCTCACCTGCGCGCAGGTGGCCGGGAAGCGGCAGGGCGACAAGGTGTCGGTCGTCGGTGTCGTGAACCAGCTCCGCGAGAAGTCGAACAAGGAGAAGGGCACCCGGTTCGGCTTCTTCACGCTCGAGGACCTCTCCGGGACCGTGGAGGTCATCTGCTGGGGCAGCCGCCCCGCCCAGGGCGGGCGTCCGGCCCAGAAGGGCTACGCGGACTGGGAGGCGAACCTGAAGAGCGACGAGCCCGTGCTGGTCCACGGGGAGGTGCGCATCAACGTCCGCGACGAGGAGAACCCGCGCGCCGAGATCACCGCGTCGGAGATCGAGCTCCTCTCGCACGTCCGCAGCCAGAAGACCTCCGAGGTGTCGCTGCGCATCGACGCCGACCGGCTCGGCGGCGACCTCGCCGGCCAGCTCAAGGCGCTGCTCGCCCGGTTCCCCGGCTCGTGCCCGGTGGCGGTGCGCGCCGTCATCCCCGAGGCCACCGAGACCACGCTGCGGGTGCCGCACAAGGTGGTCCCGTCCGACGAGCTCATCGAGACGGCGCGCCGCCTGGGGTTCGAGGTCGAGCTCCACTGAGCCGCCGCGCGCCGGCGCCCCACGCGGCGAGCGCGGCGAGGACGAACCCCGCCCCGGCGATCGAGACGCCCGCCCAGCCGGCCCGCGCCCAGGCGCGGACGCCGAGGCCGGTGCCGAGCGCCCCGCCCACGAAGTAGGCGACCATGTAGACGGTGTTCCGCCGGCTTCGCGCGGCCGGGTCGAGCGCGTGCACCCGCGCGAGGTTGGACACGTGGGCCGACTGCACCCCCACGTCGAGGAGCACGACGCCGGCGACGAGCCCCGCGAGGACCGTCCCGAGGGCGGCGAGGAGCCCGAACGAGGCGAGGGCGACGAGGAGCGCCACGCCGGTCGCGAAGCGGGGGCCGCGCCGGTCGGCGAGCCGGCCGACGACGGGCGCGGCGAGCGCCCCCGCGGCGCCGACGAGGCCGAACAGGCCCGCCGCCTCCGCCCCCGCGTGGTAGGGCGGGCCCTCCAGGAAGAACGCGAGCGTCGTCCAGAAGGCGCTGAACGCCCCGAAGACCATGGCGCCGATGAGGGAGGTCTCGCGGAGCTCCGCCTCGTCGCGGAGGAGCGTCCACAGGGAGGCGAGGAGCGCCGGGTAGCGGTGCGCGGCGACCGGCGGGCTCTCGGGCAACAGCCGCCACAGGGCGACGCCGAGGGCCACCATGACGGCCGCCGCGAGGCCGTACACCGCCCGCCAGCCGAAGGCGCCGCCCACGAAGCCCGAGACGGTCCGCGCGAGCAGGATGCCGACGAGGACGCCGCCCATGACGAGGCCGATGACCCGTCCCCGCTCGCCCGGCGTCGCGAGGTGGGCGGCGAGCGGGACCGCCACGTGGGGCACGACCGTGAAGAACCCGACGAGGAAGCTCGCGGCCGCGAGCGAGGCGGGCCCCCGCGCCAGCGCGGTCGCGGCGAGCGCCGCCGCGGACGCGGCGACGAGCGCGAGGATCAGGCGCCGCCGCTCCACCGCGTCGCCGAGCGGGATGAAGAGGAACAGCCCGATGGCGTAGCCGACCTGCGTGAGCACCGGCACCCAGCCGATGGCCCGTGGCGTCGCCCCGAAGGTCCGGGCCACCTCGGGGAGCAGCGGCTGGACGTAGTAGAGGTTCGCGACGGTCGCCGCCGCCGCCACGGCGAGCAGGGCCACGAGCCCGGGCCGGATCCCCTCCCCGCCCGCGGCCCGGTTCCCGTCGTCGCGCATCCGCCTCTTGCTAGCGCGGCCCGGCGCGTCGCACAAGCGCGGCGGGCCTTCTGCCCGAGCCCGCAGCCGGGCTACAGTGCCCCGCCTTGATCGCGCTCCTCCTCTCCGTGGTGGGGTTCGCCGGCGGCCTCTTCGGCGCGCTCATGGGCGTCGGCGGCGGCCTCGTCGTCATCCCCGTCCTCACCCACGTGATCGGCCTGCGCTTCTCCCAGGCGGTCGCCATCTCCCTCGCGGCGATCATCGTGAGCTCGTCGGCGAGCTCGGCGTCCTACGTCGAGAAGGGGCTCGCCGACGTCCGCACCGGGGTCGTCCTCGAGCTCGCCACGGTCGCCGGCGCCCTCGTCGCGAGCGCGGTCTCCTCCCGCATTCCCCAGCCCGTGCTCCTCTTCCTCTTCGCGGCCGTCGCCTGGTACACGGCCTACGCCTCGTGGCGCCGGCGCGGACGCGGGATGGAAGGGACCCTGGCCGGCGAGTACCCGGTCCACCGCTGGGGCGTGGGCCTCGCCATGAGCTTCGGGGCCGGGGCGGCCTCGGGGCTCATCGGCGTCGGCGGCGGCTTCCTCAAGGTGCCGGCGATGTCTCTCGTCATGGGGTTGCCCTTCAAGGTCGCGACCGCCACGAGCAACTTCATGATCGGCGTGACCGCCGCGGCGAGCGCCTACGTCTACGCCGCCCGCGGAGACCTCGACCTCTCGGCGGCGGCGCCCACGGTCGTCGGGGTGTACCTGGGCGCCCGGCTCGGCTCGGCGCTGCTTCCGCGGATCCCGAGCGCGCGGCTGCAGGGCGCCTTCGCGGCGTTCCTCGTCGTCATCGGGACGCGCGTGGCGGTCGACGCGTGGAGCCTCGTCCGGTGAGGCGCACCGTCGCCCTCGTGCTGCTCGTCGGGACCGGCACGGGCGTCGCCCTGTCGGCCGCGGCGACCGCCCTCTACGCGGCGGGCTCGAGCCTCGCCCCCCGTGTGGCACTGTGGGGCGTCGTCGCACTCTTCGCCACCCCGCCGCTCCGCCTCGCCGCGGTCGCGCACGGCTTCGCCCGGGAGCGAAGGCCGCGCCTCGCGCTCGCGTCGCTCGCGGTACTCACCGTGCTCCTCGTCGTGGGGGCGCGCGCCGCCCTCGGAGCGCTTTGACTGTTTCCACCCGGAGGGGGCATACTTGACCCGCGTCACTGCATCGGCTGCCCCAGGGGGAGTAAACGATGACTCCCGGGGGCGGGTAAATTGCGAGGACTAACGAAAGGTTGCACTCCAAGTCCCTGACCGCGCTGGCGGGGCCGTTACGAGGCGATACGATGGGGTCAGTGATGAGCCGTCATCGGACGTGGGGGAGTGATTCATGATGATGCGGGCCAATGCGAGGGTGCTGCCCAGGGGATCGTCGGCCCAGTCCGACCCGACCGGTGCGCTGCGGTGCGACCGGGCCGCGGAGGACATGCTGCGCTCGTTCTGGTCCGAGGCCGCGGACGGGAATCCGCTCCCCGTGGAGCTCCGCGGCCTCTCGGAGGGCGCGCAGACCGGCGCTCCGGGCGTGCGGCGGACGCTCATCATGGAGCAGGCGGGCGAGCGGCTGCGCATCGAGGCCACCGCGGTCGGCAAGGGGCGCACCCAGTTCCACCTGTGGCGCGAGCTCCTCCCCGGCGTCCTCGAGAGCCCGGAGACGGTGGAGGAGGCGACCTCCGACGGTCTCACGCAGCGCGAGCGCGAGGTGGCGCTCCTCGTCGCCGACGGGCTGCGCAGCCGGGAGGTGGCCGAGCGGCTCGCCATCGCGCCGCAGACGGTGAAGAGCCACCTGAAGACGATCTTCGACAAGCTCGGCGTGCGGAACCGCGTCGAGCTCGCGCGGCGGCTCTCGCGCCGGTAGGAACGCCCCGGGGCGGCCCCCGCGGGTTCCGGGGTTCCCCGGAGGCGACTCCTTTTCCCCATGGTCACCCTCGAAGACGTCCTCTCGGCCCGTGAGCGGATCCGGGACGCCGTCTACCTGTCCCCGTGCCCGCGCACAGAGACGCTCTCGCGCCTGTCGCGCACGCAAGCCTTCCTGAAGCTCGACAACCTGCAGATGACGGGCGCCTACAAGGAGCGGGGCGCGCTCAACAAGCTCCTCACCCTCGGGACCGCCGAGCGGGAGCGGGGCCTCATCGCCGCGAGCGCCGGGAACCACGCCCAGGCGGTCGCCTACCACGCGGGGCGCCTGCACGTGAAGGCGACCATCGTGATGCCCGAGACGACCCCGATCATGAAGGTCGCGAACACGCGCGGCCACGGGGCGAAGGTCGTCCTCCACGGCGCGAACTACGACGAGGCCTACGGCGAGGCGAGGCGCCTCGAGCGCGAGGAGGGCATGACGTTCGTGCACCCGTTCGACGACGAGGCCGTGATCGCCGGGCAGGGGACGATGGGGCCGGAGATCCTCGAGCAGGTGCCCGAGCTCGACGCCGTGGTGGTCCCGGTCGGCGGCGGCGGCCTCGTGTCCGGGCTGGGCGTCGCGATGAAGGCGCTCTCTCCCCGGGTGAGGGTCATCGGCGTCCAGACCGAGGCGCTCCCCTCCATGCTCGCCGCCCTCGAGGCCTCCGAGATCGTCACGCTCGAGGGGGCGACGACGATCGCCGACGGCATCGCGGTCAAGCGCGCGGGCGAGATCACCTTCGAGCACGTCCGCCGCTACGTGGACGAGATCGTGACCGTCAGCGAGGAGGAGATCGCGAGCGCCATCCTCTACCTCCTCGAGCGGGAGAAGACCGTCGTCGAGGGGGCCGGGGCCGTCGCCGTGGCTGCGCTCATGCATCACCGTCTGCGGGGGCTCGAGGGCAGGCGCGTGTGCGCCGTGATCTCGGGCGGCAACATCGACGTGAACGTCGTCGCGCGGGTCATCGAGCGGGGCCTCGTGAAGGACGGCCGCCTCGTGCGCATCGACATCAAGCTCCTCGACAAGCCCGGCCAGCTCGCCAAGGTGTCGGGCGTCATCTCCCACCACAAGGCGAACGTCATCGAGGTCCACCACTCGCGCGCCTTCACCGAGCGCCTGGGCGACACGACGCTGCTGCTCACCCTCGAGACGCGCGGCCCGGAGCACGTGGAGGAGATCCTCCGAGCGCTGCGGGAGCGCGGCTACCAGGTCGACCGGGTGTAGGCGTCCCGCCGGGGGCCTTCCTGGCGCGTCGCGTCGCGGCGCTGGTGCGGCCCCTTCTGAGCCCCCCACAAACCCTGGCGCCCGGCACGCGACCTTCCCAAGAGAAGGCGCGCGCCCCGCCCCCCGGCGCGCCCGTCGAGGTCGCTCGTGGCTCCTCACTGCCGGATCGGCTGGATCCCGCGGGTGTCTCTCGGACCCGGACGCTTTCCCGCTCCCGCTGCGCTCGCGAGCGGCGCCTCGTGGCACCGGGTGCGGCTGGAGGAATGTCGCCTCGCCGGACCGGGGGAGGTGCGCGCGGGAACCGCGCCGGACCACCTCGTCGTCCTCAACGTGGCGTCTCCCGTGCGCATGGAGAACGCCTGGCCCGGCCACGCGGTACCGTTCGAGCCCGTGCTTCGGCCGGGCTGCTTCACGCTCTACCCGGGGGGCGAGGCCGTCCGTTGCCGCTGGTTCGACGCGGCGACCTTCGTGCTCGTGGAGATCGCCGCCGAGGCCGTGGCGGTGCTCCTCCCCCCGGCCGAGGGAGGTGCGCGCCGGCGCCTCGCACCCCTCGTGAGTCGCCGGGATGCGTACGTGGTCCACCTCTCGCTCGCGCTGCGGGACCTCGTGCAGAACGGTCACCCGGAGGAGGCGGCCTACGGCGACATGCTGGGGGCGGCGCTCGCCGAGCACCTCGTGCATCGCTACGCGTCCCCGGTGGCCGAGATACGGACGGCGGCGTCCCCCAGCTGGATGGGGCGCGTCATCGGCTTCGTCTCCGCGAATCTGGAGAGGGACCTCCAGCTCGCCGACCTCGCCAGAGAGGCGGGAACGAGCGTCTTCCACTTCGCGCACGAGTTCCGGCGCCGCGCCGGGATCTCTCCCCACCGGTACGTCCTGCGTCGGCGCATCGACCGCGCGCGAGCGCTCCTCGCCGCCCGGGCCATCACGATCGGCGAGGTGGCGATTCGCTGCGGCTTCGGGAGCCAGGGGCACTTCTCGGAGACGTTCCGCCGGGCAGTGGGGATGACCCCGTCCGAGTACCGACGAGCCTCCCTCCCGGGTGCGGCGCCTCCCGCGCCGGACGTGGAGGCCGCCCCGCGCGGGTGACGGCCTCGGGTCGCAAGAAGGCGTGAACCGACAGCAAGGACGCGGAAGCATCCTGGCCCGGCCTTCGGCCATCTTGCGCGTGAACCGCACGCACGCCATCCGCCGGCGACGAAGCGTGCGTCCGTGTCCCCACCCCATCGTCGTCGAAGGAGGACTCTCATGCATACGTCTCGTGCGGCGTGGCTGGCCGCGATGCTGCCCCTCTCGGCTGCAGCGGCCCCCGTCACCTCACCCGACTTCCCCGGCGTCGTCTGCGAGACGATCTGGGTTCCGATGCGCGACGGCACGCTTCTCGCCACCGACATGTACAGCCCGTCCGCTGCGGGTCAGTACCCGGTCATCGTCGAGCGCAACCCGTACGGCCGCGCGTTCGGCGATGGCTGCTTCCAGGGGCTCGGCGCGAGCCTCGCCGGCTTCGCGCAGCACGGCTACGTGGCGCTCGCCCAGGACGTCCGGGGAACGAACCGGTCCCAGGGGGCCTTCCGCGAGATGGTCCAGGAGGCGAAGGACGGCTACGACGCGATCGAGTGGGCGGCGGCGCAGCCCTGGTCGACGGGCAGGGTGGGGACGACGAGCGGCTCGTACCTCGGGCTCACGCAATGGCAGCCCGCCATCCACCGCCCGCCGCATCTCGCCGCGATCTGCCCCCAGATCACGGCCTCCGACTACCACGACAACTGGACCTACGTGAACGCGGTCTTCGACCTCTGGTTCGGCATGAGCTGGCCGCCGGGGTGGGTCGCGGACCAGATGACCCGCGGGCTGCAGGCGCAGGGGGTCGCCCAATCCGACATCGACGCCCTGGTGAACGACTTCAACGCGACCGTGACCGCCAACCTGGCGACGAAGTGGGTCTACGGGTTGCCCCTCACCGCGTTCGACCAGTTCACCACCTTCGCGCCGTACTACTACGACTGGCTCGATCACCCGGTCTACGACGACTTCTGGGAGCGCCTCGACGTCGAGCGCCACTGGAGCGACGTCCAGGTGCCCGCGCTCATCAGCACCGCCTGGTACGACATCTTCCAGGTCGGGGCCTTCCGGAACTTCGCCGGCATGCGGTCGGAGGGCGGCACGGCCGACGCCCGGCGCGGGACCAAGCTCCTCGTCGGTCCCTACGGCCACGCCGGCGACAGCGGCAAGCCGACGTTCGGCGCCGACCCCATCGGCGCGCTCCTCTCCGTCGACTCCCAGCTGCGCTTCTTCGACCGGTATCTGAAGGGCCTGAACAACGGCTACGAGAACGACCCGAACGTCACCCTGTACGTGCTCCTGCCGCCCGACACCGGCAACACGGGGAGCGGGTTCGTCGTGCAGGGCGATTCCTACCCGCTCCCGGGGACGCAGTGGCACAGCCTCTACCTGTCGAGCGGCGGGCACGCGAACTCGAGCAAGGGCGACGGCCAACTCGCCTGGTGGCCCAGCAACTCTCCCTCCGACCACTACGACTACGATCCCTCGAACCCCGTCCCCACCGCCGGCGGCAACATGTGCTGCAACGCGGTCCTCCTCGCGGACGGCGCCCAGGACCAGACGCAGGTCGAGCTCCGGCCGGACGTCCTCGTCTACACGAGCGGGACCCTGGACCGCGATCTGGCGGTCATCGGGCCGGTCGACGTGAAGCTCTGGGCGGAGACCTCCGCGCCGGACACCGACTTCACCGCCAAGCTCGTGGACGTCCACCTGGACGGGGCCACGCACAACGTCCTCGACCGCGTCGTGCGCGCGAGCTTCCGGGCTGGCTCGAAATTGCCCCCGTCCAACGTCACTCCGGGAAAGCCCTACGAGTACGTGATCCCGCTCGGCAACGCCGGGACCATCTTCAAGAAGGGCCACCGCATCCGCCTCGAGATCTCCTCCTCGAACTTCCCCCACTACGACCGGAACCTGAACACCGGCAAGGTGAGCGAGTGGACCTCCGACATGGCGGTGGCCCACCAGACGATCCTGCACGACGGCTGGCACCCCTCGCACCTCGTCCTGCCCGTGGCACCGGTGACGGCTCCGAAGTCCTGAGCACGGCACGGGGCGGCGGCGCGCGTGGCCCCCACCCGCGCCGCCGCCGACGATCCCCGGTCGAGACTTCCTGGCGCGCCGCGCCTTGCCCGCGGCGGGGCTTCTCGTATACAGCATGCACCATGCAGCATACGGAGACGTCGCGCCCGCGCCCGGTCATCTCGCGCTCGTCCCTCTCGCAGCAGGTCGCGGACCACCTGCGCCAGGAGATCTACGATCGGCGCCTCCCGCCCGGGCGTCGCCTCGACGAGAGCGAGCTCGCCACCCGCCTCGGCGTCAGCCGGACGCCGGTGCGGGAGGCGCTCCGCCAGCTCGCCGCGCAGGGTCTCGTCGAGATCCGCTCGCGGCGCGGCTGCTTCGTCGCCGAGCTCACGCTCGAGGACCAGCGGGAGATCTTCCCCATCATGGCTCGGCTCGAGGGCTGGGTGGCTCACGAGGTCGCGAAGAAGGCCACCGCGGAGGACCTCGAGCGCCTGCGGGATCTCCATGGGCGCCTCGAGAAGCTCGCCGCCGCCGAGGACGTCGATCGCTACTGGGAGGCGAACTACGTCTTCCACGTCGCCCTGCAAGAGCTCGCCGGCAACCGCTGGCTGCAGAACATCCTCGGCGAGCTGCGCCGCAAGCTGAACCTGGCCCGGCACCGGTCGCTGAAGCTCCCCGGGCGCATCCGCCGTTCCATCGCGGAGCACCGGCTGCTCATGAAGGCGATCTCGGGTCGCCGGCCCGCGGAGGCGGAGGCGGCCATGCGCGACCACCTCCTGAGCCAGCTCGAGGCCCTGATCGAGCTCGAGGGGAAGAAGGGGAAATAGTCGAAACGGCACACGGGCGAGCCGCTCGCCCGAGGAGGAAGCCTTGAACGTCGCCACTCGCCGCGCCTTCCTGCTCACGCTCGCCGCCGCGCTCGGCTCGCCCTGGCCGCGCGCCGCCGCCGCGGAGAAGGTGAACCTCAAGATCTCCCACCAGTTCCCGGGGGGCACGGCCACTGAGGGCGACTTCCGCGACCGGCTCGTCCAGCGCTTCGCGGCCGAGATCGCGAAGCGCACGAACGGCGGGCTCACGGCCACCGTGTACGCCGGTTCCTCGCTCATGAAGGTGAACGCCCAGTTCGCCGCCATGCGCAAGGGCGCTCTCGACATGAGCCTCGTCCCGCTCTCCTACGCGGGCGGGGAGGTCGCGGAGGCCAACATCGGCCTCATGCCCGGGATCGTCACCTCCTACGAGCAGGGGCTCGCCTGGAAGAACAAGGAGGTCGGGAAGCTCCTCTCCCAGGCGCTCGCGGAAAAGGGCGTCATCATCGTCACCTGGATCTGGCAGGCGGGAGGCGTGGCGGGAAAGGGAAAGCCCCTCGTCGAGCCCGAGGACGCGAAGGGCCTGAAGGTGCGGGGCGGCAGCCGCGAGATGGACCTCGTCCTCAAGGCGGCCGGCGCGGCCGTCATGTCCCTGCCCTCGAACGAGATCTACGCGGCGCTGCAGACCGGGGCGCTCGACGCGGCGATGACGTCCTCCACGAGCCTCATGTCCTTCCGGCTCGAGGAGCCGGCGCAGTACCTCGTGACCGGGCGCGGCAGGGCGTACTGGTTCATGCTCGAGCCCCTCATGATGTCCAAGGCGGTGTTCGACAAGCTCCCCAAGGAGTACCAGGACGTCATCCTCGCGGTCGGAGCGGAGCTCGAGGCCTTCGGCACCGAGGGGGCCCGGGCCGACGACGCCGCGGTGGCGAGCGTGTACGCGAAGGCCGGGAAGAAGACCTTCGACCTCTCCGAGGCGACCGTGAAGCGCTGGCAGGCCATCGCGCGGGAGACCGCCTGGAAGGACTTCGCCGAGCGCAGCCCGCGCTGCGCCGAGCTGCTCAAGGCGGCGGAGAAGGCGCTGTGAGCGGCGGCGCCTCCCTCCCGGCGGCCCGGGAGGAGGACGCCGGCGCGCTCGCGCGCGGCCTGGGCTGGCTGAACCGCTGGCTCGCAGCCGCCGGGATGGTCGCGCTCGTGGCCGCCGCGGTGGTCCTCACCGGCAGCGTCGTGATGCGCTACTTCCTCCGGCTGCCCACGGAGTGGCAGGACGAGACGTCGGTGTTCCTGCTCGTCGGGGCGGTCTTCCTCTCCGCCGGCTACGTCCAGTCCCACCGCGGGCACGTCGGCATCGAGGCCATCGCGGGGCTCTTGCCCGAGCGCGCGAACCGCATCCGACTCTTGCTCGTAGACCTCGTTTCGCTCGCCTTCTGCGCCTTCTTCGCCTGGAAGTCCTGGACGCTGCTCCGGGAGGCCGTGGCCGATCACCAGACCACCTCCTCGAGCTGGGCGCCGCCGCTGTGGATCCCCTACGCGGCGATGGCCTCGGGCATGACGATCCTGTCGCTGCAGATCCTCACGCAGCTGTCCCACCGGCCGCGCCGCGGGGAGGGCGCGTGAGCACGGCCGCGGTCGGGACCCTCTACGGGGCGGCGACCCTGGCGGTCATGTTCGCCGGGGTGCCGATCGCCTTCGCGCTCGGCGCGGTGGCCGTCGCCTTCATGTACTTCTTCATGCCGGCCGCGGCCCTCGACACCGTCACCCAGAACGTCTACGAGGAGATGGCGAGCATCACGCTCCTCTCCATCCCGCTCTTCATCCTCAAGGGCGCGGCCATCGGCAAGTCCCGCGCCGGCTCGGACCTGTACTCGGCCATCCACGCCTGGATGCGGAAGATCCCCGGGGGCCTCGGGATCGCGAACGTCTTCGCCTGCGCCCTGTTCGCCGCCATGGCGGGGTCGAGCCCCGCGACCGCCTCGGCGATCGGGAGCGCCGGCATCCCCGAGATGCGCGCCCGCGGCTACTCGACCCGGCTCGCCACGGGCATCATCGCCGCCGGCGGCACGCTCGGCATCCTCCTGCCGCCGTCCGTCACCATGATCCTGTTCTCGGTCGCCTCCGAGCAGTCGCTCGGCCGGCTCTTCCTCGCCGGCGTCCTGCCCGGCGTCCTGCTCGTGGCGCTCTTCTCCGCCTACACCGCGTTCCGCCACCGCCGGGAGCAGGCCGCCGCCCTCGAGGCGCGCCGTGCGGCGGGGGCGGTTCCCGTCGACGAGGAGCTCACGCTCCGGGAGAAGCTCCGCTCGCTGCCGAAGCCCCTCCCCTTCGTCCTCCTTCTCCTCGGCGTCATGGTGGCGCTGTACGGCGGCTACGCCACCCCGTCGGAGACCGCGGGCCTCGGCGCCATCCTGGCACTCCTCCTCATCGCCACCATCTACCGGGCCTGGCGCCCGCGCGACCTCGCGCCGGTGCTGTCGAGCACGCTGCGGGAGTCGACCATGCTGATGTTCATCATCGGCATGTCGCTGCTCTACTCGTACGTGATGAGCTACCTCCACATCAGCCAGTCGGCGGCCGAGTGGATCGTGGCGCTCCACCCGTCGAAGTGGGCACTCCTCGTCGCCGTCCTGCTGTTCGTCATCGCCCTCGGCTTCTTCCTCCCGCCGGTCTCCATCATCCTCATGACCGCGCCCATCATCCTTCCGCCCCTCAGGGCGGCCGGGTTCGACCTCGTCTGGTTCGGGGTGGTCATGACCATCGTCATGGAGATGGGGCTCATCCATCCCCCGGTGGGCCTGAACATCTTCGTCATCAAGAACGTGGCCCCCGACATCCCGCTGCGCGACGTGGTCTGGGGCGTCGTGCCCTTCCTCGGGCTCATGGTCGGGGCGGTGGTCCTCATCTGCCTCGCCCCGGGGATCGCCACCTGGCTCCCCGACGCCGTCCTGGGTCCGCGGTGAGGCCGGGGTGACGCGCTCCTGGGACACCGCCCGCCGCGCGCGGCTCGCTCGCCTCGAACGCGCCCGGGGCGTCTCGTCGGGCAAGTGGGTGGACTCGAGCCGGGCGACGGCGCTCCTCGAGGCGCTCCTCGAGCCCGGGGACCGGGTCTGCCTCGAGGGGGACAACCAGAAACAGGCCGACTTCCTCGCCCGGTCCCTCGCGAGCGTCGACCCGTCGCGGGTGCACCACCTCCACCTCGTCCTCTCCGTCCTCGCGCTGCCGGCGCACGTCGACCTCTTCGAGCGGGGCATCGCGCGTCGGGTGGACTTCTCCTTCTCCGGCCCGCAGGCGGTGCGCCTCGCCCGCCTCGCCGGGTCGGGCAAGATCGAGATCGGCGCCATCCACACCTACCTGGAGCTCTACGCGCGCTACTTCGTCGACCTGACCCCGCGCGTCGCGCTCGTCGCCGCGCAGGCCGCCGACGAGGACGGGAACCTCTACACCGGCCCCAACACCGAGGACACGCCCGCCATCGTCGAGGCCACCTCCTTCCGGGACGGGATCGTCGTCGCGCAGGTGAACGAGCGCCGGGAGCGCCTGCGGCGCGTCGACATCCCTGCCGGCTGGGTGGACTTCGTGGTCCAGGCGCCGGCGCCGAGCGCCATCGAGCCCCTGTTCACGCGCGACCCGGCCCAGGTGAGCGAGGTGCAGGTGCTCATGGCCATGATGGTGGTGAAGGGGATCTACGCCGAGTACGGCGTGGACCGGCTGAACCACGGCATCGGCTTCGACACCGCCGCCATCGAGCTCATCCTCCCCACCTACGCGGAGGAGCTGGGGCTGCGCGGCCGGATCTGCGGCCACTGGGCGCTCAACCCCCACCCCACCCTCATCCCGGCCATCGAGAGCGGCTTCGTCCGCTCGGTCCACGCCTTCGGCTCCGAGCTCGGGATGGAGGCCTACGTCGCCGCGCGCCCCGACGTCTTCTTCACGGGACGCGACGGGAGCCTGCGCTCGAACCGCGCCTTCTCCCAGACCGCCGGCCACTACGCCTGCGACCTGTTCATCGGCTCCACCCTCCAGATCGACCTCCAGGGGAACAGCTCCACCGCCACGAAGAGCCGCATCACCGGCTTCGGCGGCGCCCCCAACATGGGAGCGGACGCCCGCGGCCGCCGCCACGCGAGCCCTGCCTGGCTCCGGGCCGGCGAGGAGGCGCGCGCCGACCCGTCGGCCGTGCCGCGCGGGCGCAAGCTCGTCGTCCAGCTGCTCGAGACCTTCCGGGAGCACATGGAACCGGCCTTCGTGGAGCGTCTCGACGCCTGGGACCTTTCGCGGTCGATGGGCATGGCGCTCCCGCCGGTGATGGTCTACGGGGACGACGTCTCCCACGTGGTCACCGAGGAGGGCATCGCGAACCTGCTCCTGTGCCGGACGCCGGAGGAGCGCGCGGAGGCCATCCGCGGCGTGGCCGGCTACACGCCGGTGGGGCGCGGCCGATCCGCCGCCGCGGTCGAGAACCTCCGGGACCGCGGCGTCGTCCGGCGCCCCGAGGACCTGGGGATCGACAAGCGGCGCGCCACGCGCGACCTGCTCGCGGCCCGGTCGGTGAAGGACCTGGTCCGCTGGTCGGGCGGGCTGTACGACCCGCCGCGCCGGTTCCGGAGCTGGTGAGGAGGACGCCGTGGAGACCCTTTCCTTCGAGTTCCCCTGCTCCGGATCGACCGCCCCGCGCGCCGCCCCGGCGCTCGTCGGGGTCGTCGCCTCCGGCAACCTCGAGGTGCTCGTCGAGCCGACCGCCCCGCCCGGGCGCTGCCGCGTGGTCGTCAGCACGTCGGCGCGCGGCTTCGCAGAGATCTGGCAGGCGGTCCTCGGGGACTTCGCCGCCCGCCACGCCCTCTCCGGCCTCACCGTGTCCGTGAACGACGCCGGGGCGACGCCGGCGGTCGTGAGCCTCCGCCTCGACCAGGCCGTCGAGGAGTACCTGGGGCGGCCATGAGCGGGACGACCCTCACGCCAGCGAAGGCGAGCTTCCGCGAGGCGACGGCCCGCCGCCGCCTGAAGGGCGTGCTCGACCCGGGGAGCTTCTGCGAGATCCTCCCTCCGGAAGAGCGCGTCACGAGCCCGCACCTCGCCGCGCTGGACCTGCCGGTCTCCTTCGACGACGGCGTGGTGGTGGGCGAAGGGCTCCTCGACGGCCGCTCCGTCCTCGCCGCCGCCCAGGAGGGCAACTTCCTCGGGGGCGCGGTCGGCGAGGTGCACGGCGCGAAGCTCGCGGGGCTCCTGTCCCGGGCCGAGCGGGAACGGCCGGCGGGCGTGCTCCTGCTGCTCGACTCGGGCGGCGTCCGTCTGCAGGAGGCGAACGCCGGGCTCGTCGCCGTCTCCGAGGTGATGCGCGCGGTCCTCGCCACCAGGGCCGCCGGCGTGCCGGTCGTCGCCCTCGTCGGCGGAGGCTGGGGATGCTTCGGCGGGATGGGCATCGTCGCCCGCTGCTGCGACGCCATCGCCATGAGCGAGGAGGGGCGGCTCGGGATCACCGGTCCCGAGGTCCTCGAGACCACCATGGGCGTCGAGGAGATGGACACCTCCGACCGGGCTCTCGTCTGGCGCACCTACGGCGGGAAGCACCGCTACGTCCTCGGGGAGGCCGACCGGCTGGTGGACGACGACCTCGCCGCCTTCCGCGCGGCCGCCCTCGAGCTCCTCCGGGCGCCGCGGGAGCTCGGCCTCGAGGCGCTCGAGGCGGAGCAGCGACGGCTTGCCGCGCGGCTCGAGGCGTTCGGCCGCTGCACCGACGGCGCGGAGGTCTGGGAGCGCGCCGGGATCCGGGATCCGGAGCGCCTCCCGCTCCTCGAGACGGCCGAGTTCCTCGCCGCCGTCGCCCCGGCCCGCAGGGGGGGCGCATGAGCGCCGCCGAGCTCCTCGGCGCGCTCTTCCCCGCCGGGCACACGGTGCGAGAGGAGGGAGGCCTCCTCTCGGGCACCGGGAGAGCGGCGGGGACGGACGTCGCGGTCGTCGGGACGGCCGCGGGGCACGGCGTGGGCGTCGAGTCGGCGCTCGCGCTCGCAGGAGACGTGCTCCGCGTCGTCCGCCGCCATCCCGGCCGGCCCCTCCTCGCGCTCCTCGACTCGCGCGGCCAGCGCATGAGCCGCAGGGACGAGGTGCTCGGCCTGAACGGCTACCTCGCCCACCTCGCCGAGGCCGTCGAGGTGGCGCGGCGCCGCGGCCACCGGGTGATCGCCCTCGTCTACGGCGAGGCCTCGAGCGGCAGCGCCCTCGCACTCGCCTTCGCGGCGGACGAGGTCCACGCCGTCCCGGGGGCGCGCCTCTCGGTGATGAACCTCCCGGCCATGGCGCGGGTGACGAAGATCCCCCTCGAGCGGCTCGAGGAGGCGTCGCGCTCCTCCCCGATCCTCGCGCCGGGCCTCGAGAACTACGTCCGCCTGGGGGCCGTCGAGTCGGTGTGGCAACCGCCGCTCGAGGAGGCGCTCGCTCGTGCGCTCGCGCGAGCGCCGGGGCCGGACGGCCGCGCCCGGCGCGGCGAGGAGCGCGGCGGCAGGCTCCTCGCCCGGCCCGTCGCCGAGCGGGTCGGCGGAGGCCCCGTCCGTTGAGCGCCGCGCGCCTTCCCTCGCGCCACGACCTCGTCCGGCTCGCGCCGGCCTGGCGGGACGGGCTCGTCGCGCCGCCGGAGGCCGCGCTGCGCCCCCACGTCGACTCCTGGCTCGATCGCGGCCTGCCCGCGGTCGCCCGCCGTCTCGACGGGGGCGCGCCGCCGGGGTCCGTGGCCCTCGGCGTCGCCCTCCCTCCCTCCGCCGGGCGCCGCCGCGCCTCGCTCGTCGCCCGGCTGGACGCGGTCGCCGCCGTCTCGCCGCCGCTTCGGCTCGCGGCCGCGCTCCCGAGCGCGCCGCCGGCCTGGCAGGAGGCGCTGCGCGACCTCGACCGCGCTGCCGGGGCGATCGGGACGTCCCTCGGCTTGTACGGCTCCCTCGCCTGGCAGCACCTGTCCGGCGAGCCCTACCTGTCGGAGCGCTCGGACGTCGACCTCCTCGTCGCGCCCCGGAGCGGCGCGGAGCTCCGCGCCGCGCTCGGCCTGCTCGCCGAGCGGGCCACGCTCGAGTCCCCCCGCCTCGACGGCGAGGTCCTGCTCCCCGGAGGGCTCGGGGTCCCGTGGCGGGAGCTCCTCGCCGCCCCGCGGCGGATCCTCGCGAAGTCCCTCGCGCACGCGGTGCTCCTCCCGCTGCGAGAGGCGCTCGGACCGCTCGCGGCCGGCGAGGGCGCCCCGTGACCGCCGTCGCCCTTCGCCTCGGGGAGCCGCCCCCGAGCGAGCGCTCCGCGCTCGCCGCCATCGCCCGCGAGGTGGGCTCGGGCGCGGTGCTCGCGCTCCGGGAGGAGCTCGCCGCGCGGCCGAAGCCCGGGCTCGTCTCCCCGGGCGACCCGGGCGCCCACGGGGACATGGATGCCTCGACCTTCGTCGCGAGCATCCGCGCCATCGAGGGCTACTTCGTCGAGGCGGCGCGGGCGGGAGCGACCGGCTCCCCGTTCGGCGAGCTCCGGGCGCTCGCGATCGGCGCCGAGGCGCGGATGCTCCGCGCCACCGGCGGCGCGAACACCCACCGGGGCGCGATCTTCACGCTCGGCATCCTCGCGGCTGCGGCGGCGGGCTTGGCGGCGGACGGCGAGCCCCCGCGACCGGCGCGCCTGCGGGACGCGGTGCGCTCGCGCTTCGGGCGCGCGCTGCGGGAGATGGAGCCCGCGACCGGGAGCCACGGGTCGGCCGTCGCCCGCCGCCACGGCGTCCCGGGCGCGCGCGCCGAGGCGGCCTCCGGGTTCCCGCACGTGTTCGAGGTCGGGCTCCCGGCGCTCGAGGGAAGCCTCGCGCGCGGCGCTCCGCGCGAGGCCGCCGCGCTGCAGTGCCTGATGAGCCTCGTGGCGGTGCTCCCCGACACGAACCTGCTCCACCGCGGGGGCGCGCCGGGGCTCCGCTTCGCCCGGGAGTCGGCTCGCGGCTTCCTCGCCGCGGGCGGCGTCCACCGTGAGGGATGGGAGCGGGAGCTGCGCTCCGTCCATGCCGCGTTCGTCCGGCGGAACCTCTCGCCCGGCGGAAGCGCCGACCTCCTCGCCGCCTCCCTCTTCGCGAGGCGGCTCGCGCGATCGGGGGCCGGGTGAGGGGGCTCGCCGTCCTCTGCCCGGGCCAGGGGGATCAGCACCCGGCGATGCTCGACCTCGCCCTCACCTCGCCCGAGGGGCGGCGCGCCGTCGACGAGGCCGCGGCGGCGCTCGGCTGGGACCCGCGCGACGCGGTCCGATGGGGCCCGGAGGACCTCTTCCGGAACGCGCGCGCGCAGCCACTCGTGTGCGTCGCCGAGCTCGCCACCTGGGCCGCCCTCCGCGGCTCTCTCCCGCGCCCGACCGTTCTCGCCGGCTACAGCCTGGGAGAGCTCGTCGCGCACGCCTGTGCCGGGGCGCTCCCGGCGCTGGAGGCCGTCGCGCTCGCATCGTCGCGGGCCGCGCTCATGGACGCGGCGGCCCGGGCGGGGGGAGGCCTCGTCGCGCTCCGCGGTCTCTCGATCGAGCGCGCCGAGGCGCTCGCGGCCGCGGCCGGCGCCGAGGTGGCCATCGTGAACGGCCCCGACCACCTCGTGATCGGGGGCAGCGGAGACGCGGTGGCGGCCCTCGAGCGAGGGGCGGCGGCGGCCGGCGCCTCCACCGTGCGGAGGCTCTCCATCGGCGTCCCCGCCCACACCCGGCTCCTCGCCGGCGCGGTTGAGCCCTTCGCCGCCGCGCTGCGGGCCTCCGCGCTCTCGGATCCCGCGGTCCCGGTCCTCGCCGGGGTGAGCGGCGCCCCGGTGAGGCGGCGCGAGGAGGCGGTCGCCGCCCTCTCCCGCCAGCTCGCCCAGCGCATCGACTGGGCGCGTTGCCTCGCGACCGCGGCGGAGATGGGGGGCACGGTCTTCCTGGAGCTCGGGCCCGGCACCGCGCTCTCCAAGATGGCCCGGGAGGTCGTCCCCGGCTCCGAGGCGCGCTCGGTCGACGAGTTTCGCTCCCTGGACGGGGTCCGGCGCTGGGTCGAGGCAGGGCTCGCCCGTTGACGGCTACCTCCGCAGGAGCCAGAAGGCGAGCGACAGGATCGCGCTCAGGAGGAGCGACGTCGCGAGGGGGAAGTAGAAGCGGAAGCCGCCCCTCTCGAAGGCGAAGTCGCCGGGGAGCCGCCCGATGCGGAGCCAGGGGAGGCGCTCCGAGAGGACGAGGAGCGCTCCGAGCGCGAGGAGGACGGCGCCCGCCGCGAGGAGCGCCCGGCCGAGGGTCCCGGGGGCCATGGGGCGATCATAGCCGGGAGGGACGGCTACCGCGCGCGGGGCCCACCCGGTTCCCAGCCGACCTCGCCGAGCACCTCGCGCAGCGCGCCGAGGAACCCGTCCACCTGCTCCGCCGTGTGCGCCGCCGTGAGCGAGACGCGCAGCCGGCTCGTCCCCCGGGGCACGGTCGGCGGCCGAATGGCGCGGACGAAGAACCCCCGCTCGCGCAGCGCGCGCGAGGCGGCGAGCGCCCTCGCCTCGTCCCCGAGGACGACCGGGAAGATGGGCGCGACCACCTTCGACATGGGGAAGCCCAGCCACTCGAGGCCGTCCTTCATGCGGACGACGAGCCGATCGAGGCGCTGGCGGCGCTCCGGCTCGGCCACGAGGACGTCCAGGGCCGCCAGCGCGGCGCCGCAGGCCGCCGGCGGAAGCGCCGTCGTGAACACGAACGTCCGGCAGCGGCTCGTGAGCCAGTCGCAGAGCTGGCGGGAGCCGGCGACAAACGCCCCGAAGCTCCCGAGCGCCTTCCCGAGCGTCCCCATGAGGACGTCGACGCGATCCGAGAGACCGGCCGCCTCCGCGAGGCCCGCGCCGGTGGCGCCGAGGACGCCCGTGGAGTGGGCCTCGTCGAGGTAGAGCATGGCGCCGTGCCGCTCGCAGAGCTCGACGATCTCCGGCAGCGGGCAGGCGTCCCCGTCCATCCCGAACACGGCGTCGGTGACGACGAGCTTCCGGCGCGCCTTCGACGCCGAGAGGAGCTTGCCGAGCTCGTCCACGTCCCCGTGCCAGTAGCGCTCGACGTCCGCCCGGGAGAGCAGGCACCCGTCGATGATGGAGGCGTGGTTCCACTCGTCGGAGAAGACGGCGTCCCCGCGCCCGACGAGGGCGCCGACGACGCCGGCGTTCGCGTGGTACCCCGAGGAGAAGAGGAGCGACGCCTCGGTCCCCTTCAGCGCGGCGAGCCTCTGCTCGAGCAGGCCGTGGACCGGAAGGTCCCCGGCGATCAGCCGGGCGGCCCCGCTCCCGGCACCGTGCAGCTCCGCGGCCTCCGAGGCCGCGCGCACGAGCCTCGGGTCGGAGGCCAGGCCGAGGTAGTCGTTCGAGCACAGGTTGACGAGGGCGCGCCCGCCGACCTGGACGACCGGCCCCTGCCGCGTCTCGAGCGGCTCGAGCGAGCGGCGGAGCCCCTTCGCCTCGAGCGCCGCGAGCTCGTCGGGGATCCAGTCGAGGGCGCGGCCGGGCATCTACCGGACGACCGGCAGAGAGCGCCGGCCACCCTCCGCGGCGCGGCGATTCCAGCGGGTCTCCTTGGGCGCCACCCCGTGGAAGGCCCAGTGATCGGCGTCCGGGGTGGGCTTCACCGCCATCCCCTGCCCCTCGATCATCTCGATGACCTCGGCGGGGGTCTTCCCGGCGCTCGTCAGGTAGTTGCCGACCATCGTGCCGTTCGCGCCGGCGCGGAAGATGAGGTCCTGGCGGTCGCCCAGGTTCACCTCGCGACCGCCCATCACGAAGATGTGGGCGGTCGGCATCATGAGGCGGAAGACGGCGACGGCGGCGAGGCACTCCTCTGCGGTGATGGCCTTGAGATGCGCCATCGGCGTGCCGGGCCGGGGATTGAGGAAGTTCACCGGGATGCAGTCGACGTCGAGGTCCCGGAGCATCTCGGCGAGCTCGACGCGCTGCTCCGGGGTCTCGCCCATGCCCAGGATGCCGCCCGTGCAGAGCTTCAGGCCGAGCCCCTTCGCGCTCCGGATGGTGTCGATCTGCTCCTCGAAGCTGTGGGTCGTGCACACCGCGCCGAAGTGGCTGGGGGCCGTCTCCAGGTTGTGGTGGTAGTGCATGAGCCCGGCCCGCTTGAGCCGCTCGAGGTCCTTCTCCCGCATGAGGCCGAGCGAGGCGCAGGGCTCGAGCGTCGTCTCCTGCTTGATGAGGCGGATGGCCTCCTCGAGCCGCTCGAGCTCGCTCTCGCGCGAGACGCGCGTGCCGGAGCACACGATGGAGAACTCGCGGGCCCCGGCCGCCTCGGCGGCCTTCGCCTGCTCCACCATCTCCCGCGGGGAGATGAGGTCGTAGACGGGGGCGTCCGCCTCCTTGAAGCGGGCCGACTGGGAGCAGAACCCGCAGTCCTCGGGGCAGTGCCCGGACTTCGCGTTCGTGATCCCGCACAGGCTCACCTCGTTGCCGTGGACGGCCTGGCGCACAACCGCGGCCCGCTCGAGGAGCGCCTCGAACTCGGGACCGGAAGTGTGGCGGATGAGGCGGCGGGCCTCGTCGGCGGAGATGGGCTCGATGCCGGGGGGCAGGGCGGCGCGGGTCTCGCACATGGTCGCGAGAGGATACTCCCCGCGTTTCGCTCGTCAACCCGGGTTCCCCGATTGGTTTACGAGGTCCAGGAGCCCGGCCTCGATGAGAAGAGAGCCGCCCGCCTATCGGCGGACGGCTCTCGTACGAGCTCGGTTCGGAGAAATCCGGGGCGCTGCTACGGAGTCACCCAGCTGCCGTTCAGCTCCGAGGTGCAGAAGCCCGTCGCTGCGGAAGAGCTGTAGACGGACGACAGGAAGTACGCCTCCGCGGTCGTGATGGCCCCGCCGGGGAGATAGCCGCCGATCGTCGACGCCGGGATCGAGCAGTACCCCGGCACCGTGCCCGTCGTGCTGCACGGCGAGTTCGCGTAGGTGAGGCCGTTACTGCTGCACGCGTTCTGGACCTCGCCTACCTGCGTCCCGGTGAGACCGGAGATGCTGAACTGGAGGCAGATGCCCTCGGCGGCGGGGAGCGTGCAGCTCGAGGTCGAGCCTCCACCGCTCGATGAGCTTCCACCGCAGCCCGTGGCGGCAAGACCAAATGCGAGCAGCCCGACGATGGCAAATCCCAGAACTCGTGCTTTCATCTGTGTCTCCCTGGAAAACAGGCTGCGGATCTCGCAGCGAGAAAAGCGAGCAGGTGGGGTACCTAACTCGATTCCAGGAAAGGTTCAAGCGGTCCTTTGGTGGCAGCGGGTTGAGCACCCCGGGTAGGGGCTCCTGCACGGGCACGGGGCCGGAACGCGTCAGACAGGAATGCTACCCCCGGTGAGTGGCAGCCCGATCCGCCTCCCGCCCTCGCACCGTGTTCGCGTGCGCCGAGTGTGGCCACTCCTCGGCCAAGTGGCTCGGCCAGTGCCCCTCCTGCCAGAAGTGGAACACGATGCACGAGGAGCTCGCCCCCGAGCCCCGCGACTCCGGGAGGAGGGCGGCGGCCGAGTCGTCGCGGCCGGTCCCGCTCCGGAAGGTGACGGCCAGCGAGGAGGAGCGCCTCCGCACCGGCGTTGCCGAGCTCGACCGGGTCCTGGGCGGCGGCGTCGTGCCCGGGATGCTCGCGCTCCTCGGGGGCGACCCCGGGATCGGGAAGAGCACGCTCCTCCTCACGGCGCTCGACCGGCTCTCCCGGGCGAAGCCCGGGCGCCCCGTCCTCTACGTCTCCGGGGAGGAGTCGGCCCGCCAGGTGAAGCTCCGCGCCGACCGCCTGGGGGCGACGGCGGAGGACCTCCACGTCCTCGCCGAGACGGACGCGAGCCGGGTGCTCGCCGCTGCCCGGGAGCTCGAGCCGCTCGTCCTCGCGGTGGACTCGATCCAGACGCAGTACCTGCCGGAGCTCGCCTCGGCGCCGGGCACGGTGACCCAGATCCGCGAGGTCGCGGCGCGCCTCATGGGCTACGCGAAGACCGCGGAGACGCCGGTGTTCCTGGTCGGTCATGTCACGAAGGACGGCGCCATCGCCGGGCCCCGGGTGCTCGAGCACATGGTCGACACCGTCCTGTACTTCGAGGGCGGGAGCGCCCACCCCTACCGCGTGCTTCGCTCCCACAAGAACCGCTTCGGGTCGGCGAGCGAGATCGGGGTCTTCGAGATGAAGTCCTCGGGGCTCGCCGAGGTCCCGAACCCCTCTGCCCTGTTCCTCGCGGAGCGCCCGGAGGAGTCCTCGGGGAGCGCCGTCACGGCCGCGCTCTCGGGCACCCGCACGCTGCTCGTCGAGGTGCAGGCGCTCGTCGCGCCGAGCGGCTACGGCACGGCTCGTCGCACCGCGCTCGGGCTCGACCCGGCGAGGGTGGCGCTGCTCGCCGCCGTCCTCGAGAAGAAGGTGGGCATGGACATCGTCGGCTGCGACCTGTTCGTGAACGTGGCGGGGGGGCTCACCCTCGACGACCCCGCCGCGGACCTGGCGACCGTGGCCGCGCTCGCGTCGTCGTTCCGCAACCGCGCGCTCGACGCCCGGACGCTGGTCTTCGGGGAGGTCGGGCTCGCAGGCGAGGTCCGGGCGGTCGCGCAGGCGGACGCGCGCCTGTCGGAGGCGGCTCGGCTCGGCTTCAAGCGCGCTCTCGTCCCCGCCGGAAACGCGCGGCAGGCCGGCACCCTCGCGGACCTGATCGACGTTGTCGGGGTCGAGACCGTCGCCGAGGCCCTCGACCGGCTGTCCTAGTCCGGCCTACTCGTCCGCGTCGCCTGCCTCGAGGACCGCCCCGGCGACGAGCGACTCGAGGAGCTCGAGATCCCGCTCCTCGAAGCTCACGAACTGCACGCCCATCCCCGGCGCCCCGTCCGGACAGCGCCCGAGCCGAGCCACGCGCCCGAACCCGTGCAGAGCGTTCTCGCTGCCGGGCGGGATGAGGACGAGCTCCACCATCGCACCGACGCGATGCGCGCCGTCGAACGGGACGAACACGCCCGTCGCCGAGAGGTCCACGGCCGCCTGGATGGTGAACGCCTGGCGCGGGTCGAACCGGTAGTGGACGTGGACGGCCACGGAGGCGCGCGGCGCTTCGCGACCCCTCTCCCCTCGGTCCGTCTCGCCCCCCATGGCCGGCCATCTTCCCTACCCGAACGGGGCGAATCAAGGGCCGCAGAACGAACCGCTTACCGAAACCGGCAGGATAACCCATTTGGGGCACATCGTCGCTCATGCCATCGCCACCGCTCGGTGCCAGCGGGCGAGAAGCCGCTCCCGCTCCTCCGTGGACATGCGGGGCAGGAAGCGCCGGTCCATCTTCCAGGCCCGGCGGATGTCGTCCCGCGACTTCCAGAACCCGACCGCCAGCCCGGCGAGGAACGCCGCCCCCAGTGCGGTCGTCTCCACCATTCGCGGCCGCTCGACCGGGACGCCGAGGAGGTCGGCCTGCATCTGCATGAGGAGGTCGTTCGCGGTCGCGCCTCCGTCGACCTTGAAGACCGGAAAGCCCTTCCCGGACTCGGCCTGCATGGCCGCGGCGAGGTCGTGGATCTGGAGCGCGATGCCCTCGAGGGTCGCGCGGGCGAGGTGGGCGGCCGTCGTCCCGCGGTCGATGCCCGTGACGAGGCCGCGCGCCTCCGGACGCCAGTGGGGAGCGCCGAGCCCGGTGAGCGCGGGCACGAAGACGACGCCGCCCGTGTCCTTGACCTGGCGCGCGAGCGCCTCGACCTCGCTGGCCTTGCGGATCACCTTCAGCCCGTCGCGCAGCCACTGGACCGCCGCGCCGGCGATGAAGGAGCTCCCCTCGAGCGCGTAGGCCACCTCGCCGGGAAGCGACCAGGCGACCGTCGTGAGCAGGCCCCGCGACGAGAAGACCGGCTCGGGGCCCGTGTTCTCGAGGACGAAGGCCCCGGTGCCGTAGGTGCACTTCGCCTCGCCCGGAGCGAAGCAGGCCTGGCCGAAGAGCGCGGCCTGCTGGTCGCCGGCGATCCCCGCGACCGGGATGCCGTCCGGCAGCACCTTGAGCCCCTTCGTCACCCCGTACACCTCCGAGCTCCGCCGGATGGCGGGCAACAGCGCCGCCGGCACGTGGAAGAGGTCGAGGAGCTCCGGGTCCCAGCTGAGGGTCCGGAGGTTCATGAGCAGCGTGCGGCTGGCGTTCGACGGATCGGTGACGTGGGCGGCGCCGCCGGTGAGCCGCCAGGTGAGGAAGGTGTCGACGGTGCCGAAGGCGAGTTCCCCTCGCGCCGCCCGCTCCGCCGCCCCCTTCACGTGCGCGAGCAGCCACTCGATCTTCGTGCCCGAGAAGTAGGGGTCGAGGACGAGCCCGGTTCGCTCCCGCACCCAGCCCTCCTGGCCGTCCGCCTTGAGCCGCGCGCAGGCCTCGGACGTGCGCCGGTCCTGCCAGACGATGGCGCGGTGCACGGGCCGCCCGCTCTCGCGGTCCCAGATCGCCGTCGTCTCCCGCTGGTTGGTGATCCCGATCGCGGCCACGTCCTTGCCGCGCACCTTGGCCTGCGAGAGCGCGCGCCGGAGCGCCGACGTCGTCGAGGCCCAGATCTGCTCGAGGTCGTGTTCCACCCAGCCGGGGCGGGGGAAGTGCTGCGGGTACTCCAGGTTCACCTTCGCCTTCACCGAGAGCCGGCGGTCGAGCACGAGGACGGTGGTCCCCGTCGTGCCCTGGTCGATCGCCACCACGTAGGACGCCATCTTCACCTCGCGAGTGTTCGGGCCTCTGTGCCTGGCGCGGCGGCTCGGAGGAAGGCCCGGACCTCCTCGGCGCAGCGCTCGCGCTCGACGTCGATGCCGACGAGGTGCTGGCTCCGCGGCAGGACCACGAGCCGGGCGCCACCGCCCAGCCGGCCGGCCATCCTCCGCGCCCCGGCGACGGTGACCGTGTGATCCCTCGCCCCGGCGACGACGAGCGCCGGCACCCGGATCTCGGGGAGGAGCGCGTCGACGTGGCGCGCGAGCTCGAGGAGCTCCGCCACCGAGGCGAGCGGCACGGCGTCGAGGCAGGGGTTGCGCGCCCGCATCTCCTCGTCGCCCACGTCGGAGCCCGTGCGCTTCCTCGCGAAGGGCCACACCTTTGCGATCAGCGTGTGGCGGGCGAGCCAGCCGGCGAGGCGCCCGGGGCGGGTGAGCTCGAGCGCCGGCGCGAGGAGCACGAGCCCGTCGACGCGCCCGGCGAGGTCCCGCGCGAGCACGCAGGCGAGGAGCGCGCCCATGGAGCAGCCCACGACCACGGTCCGGCGCGCACCGGAAAGGCGCAAGAGCTCCGCGCGCGCGCCCTCCACCCAGTCGCGCCAGCGGGTCCGCGCGAGTTCCTCCGCGCTCCCGTGCCCGGGGAGAAGGGGCCCGAGACAGCGGTAGCCGCCCGGCTCGTGCAGCCGGTCCGCGAGGTAGCGCACCTCGAAGGGGGATCCGGTGAGTCCGTGAAGGAGCAGCGCGGCGTCCGGGCCGCCCGGGAGGTCGAAGGCGCGGCCGTCGGCGCCGTCCGGCGCTGAACCGCTGGGCTCGGCCATCGATGTGCCTTAGCACGCGACTTCTCGCGCAACAACGCGGAATCCGGGTACGCTGCCGCCCATGTCCGACAAGCCCTCCGTCCCCGGCGGTCCCGCGCAGCCGGTCCAGGTCCAGATCGAGATCGACCCCGCCACGGCGAACGGGGTCTTCGTGAACCTCGCCATGGTGAACCACACCGACAGCGAGTTCACCCTCGACCTCCTCTATCTCCACCCGGAGGCCCCGCGCGCCACCGTGCGCGCCCGGGCCATCCTCACCCCCAAGCACATGAAGCGGCTCGTGCTGGCCATGCAGGAGAACCTGGCCCGCTTCGAGTCGACGTTCGGGGTGGTGGACGCAGGCACCCCTCCCCACTTCCCGCGCCCCACGGCGAACTAGCGTCCGCGCGGCGGCCGCCCGGTCGCCTGGCACCCCGGCGCCGCCGCCGGACCGTTGCAGGCGGGAGGTCGCGGGGAGGGCATGCCCCTTGCTCCCGGGCATCGCGAACCCGCTGCAAGGGAGATCCACCATGAGCGATGCGAACGGCGGCCCGAACGGCCGCAAGCCCCTCTCCGTCTATGCCGTGATCGAGCGGCGAGACGGCGTGAGACCGTACTGGATGAAGCTCGGAGCGGCCTTCACGAACCGCGACGGCAGCCTCACCCTGATCCTCGACGCCTTCCCCTGGAGCACGAACCGGCTCCTCGTGCGCGAGCCCCGCTCCCCGGACGCGAGGCCCCCCGAGGAGGAGGCCGAGGCGGAAGCCGCGTCCTGACCGCGCCTCGGCGGGACGGCTCGCGGCCCGGCGCAATGAGGACGGCCCCCGTCCTTGACAGGCCGGGCCGCGAGGCGCTACGAGGCAGGCACAGTCGCCCGGGGGACCAGGGAAGCCGGTGGAAGTCCGGCGCGGTCCCGCCACTGTAACCGGGGCGAAGGCGCTTGCAGCTCGTCGCCACTGTCGCGCGATGCGCGGCGGGAAGGCGGCAGGCGCTCACGGCCGAGAGCCGTGCCCCGGAAGCCAGGAGACCTCCCCCCGGGCTGGCCGCGAATGGATCGCGGCCGTGCCGTTCTTCGCGTCCGAAGGAGACGCGTGGAATCGATGGGACACAGCTCCGCCCGGACAGGCGCGGCCGCCTTCGCGCTCACGGTCTGCCAGCTCGCCCACCCCGACGGGACCGAGCAGGAGCCGGTCCAGCTCGAGGAGGCCGTCATCTCGCTGTCGCAGCGGCCCGCGGTGGCGGACCCGACCGCGTCCGCGACCGTCGTCGACGCAGCTCGCTACGGCGGCGAGCTGAAGGGGGTCGCCGAGCTCGCCGGGACGGCCCCCGGCGTGGCCATCCGCAGCGACGGGGGAATGGGCCAGCTGTCCACGGTCTCGATCCGGGGGTCGAGCTCGAGCGGGGTGCGCGTGCTCCTCGACGGCATCCCGCTCGACACGGCCGCCGGCGGCGCCGTCGACCTCTCCTCCATCCCCCTGCACTGGATCTCCCGGGTCGAGGTCGTTCGGGGCGCCGAGGGCGCCTACTACGGCGCCGGGGCGCTGGGCGGGGCGGTGAACGTGGTCACGCTGCCCGCGACGACGACCGCCTGGAGCGCACAGCTCACCGGGGGGTCGTTCCTCACGCTCTCGGGCGCCGGCGACGCCTCGGCTGGCGGCGACCGGTGGGCGCTCCTCGTCGCAGCGACCGGCAGCGGAACCGCCGGCGACTTCCCGTTCCTCTACCCCCGGGACCCTTCCGTGCCCGGGAGCCCCCTCGTCCTCCAGACGCGGACGAACGACGCGGCCGCGCAGGGTGGCCTCATCGTGAAGGGACGCTACAGCCCCGGGAGCGCCCGCCTCGACGGGGTCGCCCAGCTCTCCTGGGGGTGGCGCGAGCTCCCCGGCGTGCCGGCGAGCCCCACGCCCGAGGACTGGCAGCGCGGCGGTCGGGCGACCGCCGCCCTGCGCGCGTCCGAGCTCCTCGGCCCCGGCCTCGTCGGGCAGGCCATCGTCGCCCTGCGGTTCGAGGACCTCGACCTCTGGCTCGCCCCGCCCTCCGGGACCGGTGCCGTAACGCAGCGCGACCGGGCGGGCGGCCTCGAGGGGCGCCTCTCCTGGAGCGCCGGGCCGAGCGAGCTCTCCGCGGGCCTCCTCGCCTCCGGCGAAGGGCTCGAGTCGACGGGGACGGGCACCCATGCGAGACCCACCTTCGCCGCGTGGGCCGCGGACGACCTCTCGCTCGGCGAGGGCGCCTTCCGGGTCTCCCCCGCGGTCCGGCTCGACGCGGTGGGGCCGTTCGTCGGGGTGTCGGGGAAGCTCGGCACGACCGTCCGCGTGGCAGGGCCGCTCTCCGCTCGCGCGAGCGCGGGCCACTCCTTCCGCCCTCCGAGCTTCTCGGAGCTCTACCTCGTGAACGGGTACTTCGAGCCCAACCCGGACCTCGTGCCCGAGCAGGCGTGGAGCGTCGACGGCGCGCTCGCCTACGACGGCCCGCTCGGCCAGGCCGACCTGGGCGGCTTCGCCTCGCTCTACGACGACATCGTCGTCTACGACAGCGGCCGGACCCCGGGCACCTTCAAGCCCTTCAACTTCGGGCGCGCCTCGGCCGCGGGCGTCGAGCTCGAGGTCGCCACCGCGCCGGCGCGGCCGCTGTGGAACCTGCAGGGCCGGCTCGCCTACACGTTCATGGCCACCGAAGAGCTCCTCGGCGGCCCGGGCGTCGTCGGGAAGGAGCTCCCGCACCGTCCCCGGAACCGCCTCTACGCCCGCGCCTCGGTGGACCAGGGCCTCCTCGGCGGGAACGCGGAGTTCCAGTACGTGAGCGAGCAGTACCTCGACTCGCGGAACATCCAGGCCGTGCCCTCGAGCCTCGTCGTGAACGCCGGCGCCTTCGTCCGCATCCGCCGCTCCGATCCCGAGGTCCGGCTCACCCTCGAGGTGAAGAACCTCCTCGACGACCTCACCCTGCAGGACGGATACGGCTACCCCCTCCCCTCCCGCACCATCCTCGCCACCGTGCGGGTGGGCTCTGCTCCGGAGAGATGAACGATGAGATCCCCGCCCCGCCGCTCGCTCCTCCTCGCCGTCGTCGCGCTGTCCGCGGCGCCGGGATGCTCGTCCCAGCTCGTCTGCGCCGCCGACCAAACCGCGTACGAGGGCCAATGCCTGAGCCTGTCCTCGGACCCGAAGAACTGCGGCTCGCCCGGGTATGCCTGCCCGGCGGGTCAGAATTGCAGTGGTGGATTCTGTTGCGAGGGGACCCAGTGCACCCCGGCCCTCTACCTCGCCTGCTTCAATGACGCCGAGGTGCGCGTGGCGACCGCCGACCTCGCTCTGGTGGGCGCACCCGTCGCCGTCGACACGGGCCCGATATCGCTCGCCTGGCTCGGAAGCTCCCTCTGGGTGGCGAACTCGGAGAGCAACACCCTCGAGCCGATCGCGGTGTGGCCCCCCACCTTGGGAGCGCGCGTGACCATCCCGACGTCCGGAACCTTCTCCGACCTCGAGTTCCTGGGCGCGTGGCAGGGCCTCCTCTACGCCTCAAACGACGTCGTGGGCTCGCTCGTGGTCGTGGACCCCACGGCCGTGCAGCGGGTCGTGGGGGAGATCAAGCTCGACCCAGTCAACGCATACACCTTCCCGCAAGGGATCGCCTTCGGCGCGACAACGGCCTACGTGGCGCTGAACGGCACGGACGCCGTGGCGGTCGTCGACCTCGCGAGCCAGACGGTGGCGAAGACCATCGACCTCTCGCCGCTCGCGAGCCCGGGAGCCCGGGCCATGCCGTCGCGCCTCGTCCTCGCAGGCGCCCGCCTCTACGTGACGCTGTGGAACCTCAACCCGGATGACTTCACGCCGGGTGGCGACGGCCTGCTCGCCGTCATCGACACGACGACGAACTCGGTCGCGGCCGGCACGAACCCCGTGGACCTGGGGCCCGGATGCCTGGACCCGGGAGGGATCGCGCTGCACAACGGGACGCTCTACGTCACCTGCGGGTTCTTCGCGTACAACAGCAACGTCGTCACCGGAAACGGCATCGTCGCCGTGGACGTGTCGGGGACCAGCCCCGTCGTCGGCAAGCCCGTCCCCACGCCCGGCGCCGCCCCCGGCGCGATCGCCTTCTGCGGGGAGATCGCCTACGTTGGCGACCGCGCCTCGGGGGCGGTCCTCAAGTTCGACCCGACCCAGTCCGCCGTGACGGCCGAGGCGGTTCTGTGCGGCGCGCCGCCGACCGGAGGCTCGACGTACGTGGCGGACGTCACATGCGGCCAGTGACCCGGAGCTCGGCCCGGGCGACCCTGCTCCTCGGGGCGCTCGCCGCGTTTGGGGCGGCCCGCGCCTCCGACGCCGTCCCCGGCCGGGAGCCGGCGTGGCTCGGGCCGTCCCCGCCCGCGCGCCCCGTGCGCGTGGTCTCGCTCGCGCCGAGCCTCACCGACACCGTGATCGCGCTCGGCCTCGCTCCGCGCCTCGTGGGCGTGACCCGCTACGACGTGGCCCCGGAGGTGAAGGGGCTCTCCCGGGTCGGGGGCTTCCTCGACCCGAGTCCCGAAGCGGTGCTCGCCCTGCGCCCGGACCTCGTCCTGTGGCTCACCGACTCCGGCGCCTGGCCGGCGGTCCGGCGCATCGCGGAGCTCGGCGTCCCGGTCCTCGCCCTCCCGGTCGTCGGAGTGCAGGACGTCCTGCGGAGCGCCCGGCTCGTCGGCGCGGCCCTTGGCGAGCCGGCCGCCGGCGAGGCCCTGGCGCGCGAGCTCGCCGCCGCGATCGCCGCGGCGGAGCGGAGGGCGGCCTCGCTGCCCCGCCGCCGGGTGCTGCTCGTCGTCGGCCGCGACCCCCTGGTGGTCGCCGGGCCGGGCAGCTACCCGGACGCGCTCCTCCGCATTGCCGGCGCCGAGAACGTGGTTCGCGGCGAGCGCCCCTGGCCCGTCTACCCGGTGGAGCGGGCGGTCGCCGACGACCCGGAGGTGGTGATCGACGCGGCCGTGAACGAGCGCGCCGCCGGCCTCGGGAGCCTCGCCGCCATCCCGGCGGTGGCGGCCGGGCGCCTGGCGCTCTTGCCCGACGACCGGGTCCTCCGCCCCGGTCCCCAGCTCCCGCGCGCCCTCGCCGAGCTCCTTGCCGCCGTGCACCCGGAGGCGGCCCGTTGACGCCCGGCCGCCGCCTCGCGCTCGCCCTCGGCCTCGGCGGCGCCGCGGTGGCCGTCGCGATGGCGCTCTCCCTCCTCCTCGGGCCCCAGCGCGTCTCCGCCTCCGCGGCCCTCGCCGGCCTGGAGCCCGACCGGGCCATCCTGCTCGGGCTCCGCCTCCCGCGGGCGCTCCTCGGCGCGCTCGTCGGCGCAGCGCTCGGCGCCGCGGGCGTGGCGCTGCAGGCGCTGCTGCGCAATCCGCTCGCGGATCCCTTCGTCCTCGGGGTGTCGGGCGGCGCCGCGCTCGGCGGGAGCTTCGCGCTCGCCGCCGCGGGCGCGCTCGGCCCCGCGACCGTGCTCGGGGGGCTCGCGGCCGCGAGCTCGTCGGTGGCGATCGCGGCGGCCGCCGGGGCGGCGGCGGCCACGGCGCTCGTCTTCGCGCTCGGACGCATCGGAGGGCGGCTCGTCCCCGAGGCCGCCCTGCTCGTCGGCGTGGTCTTCAACGCCTTCGCCGCGGGCGTCATCACGCTCCTCAAGGTGATGATGCCGCCCGAGCAGGCCGCTCGGATGCTCTACTGGCTCACCGGCGCGTTCGGCTACGCGACCCCGGGGGCGCTGCTCGCGGGCGGCGCGCTGGTGGCCGCCTCCCTCGCGGCGCTCGTCGCCCTCTCCGGCCAGCTGAACCTCCTCTCCCTCGGGGACGAGGAGGCGGCGAGCCTCGGCGTCGAGGTGGGGCGCTCTCGCGGGGCCGTGTTCCTCGCCTCGAGCGCCGCCACCGGAGCGGCCGTCGCCCTCGCCGGCATGGTCGGATTCGTGGGGCTCGTCGTGCCCCACTTCCTCCGCCGCGCCTTCGGCCCCGACCACCGGCTGCTCGTCCCCGCGTCCGCGCTCTTCGGCGCCGCGTTCCTGCTCCTGGCGGACCTCCTCGCGCGGCTCGCCTTCGTGCCCTTCGGCTCCGAACCGCCGGTGGGCGCGCTCACCGCGCTCGCCGGCGGGCCCTTCTTCCTGTGGCTCCTGCGGAGGACCGAACGCACCGGCTAGGCCGGCCGCGTACAATGCGCCCATGAGCCCTCGCCGCGCCTGGTTCGCCGTCTTCCTGCTCGCGCTCAGCATCCTGGCCGCGGTGCTCGCGCTCGCCACCTACCTCGAGCGACGGCGACCCCACGAGGAGTACCGGTTCATCGACGTCTGGAAGATCGACGCGCACGAGCGCGCCGACCCGCGCGCCGTGGCCCTCGCCATGAGCCTGGCGGCGACCCAGCGCATCCACGGGCTCGTCACCTACGCGGGCGGCCACGTCGGGGACGGCCTCGAGGCGGAGGTCGCCGCCGCCTCCCGCTATCCCGGGCGGGTGGCGGTGTTCATGGAGCTCGACCTCGGCGGCTGCTGCGGGGAGGACTGGTCGGGGCGCGAGGTCGTGCGCATGGTCCAGGGGCGCGCGGGCGGCGCCCGAGGGCTGTCGGTCCCGCGGGAGCTCGGCGTCTCGGCCAGGGACGGGTCCGGCCGCCGCGTGGCGGTGGACGCCCCCGAGCTCGAGCCGATCTGGGACATGGCCTGGCGCCTCGAGATCCCCGTGGCCGTCCACGCCTTCGGGGTGCGGCCGGCCGAGGCCCGCCGCGACGAGCTCGTGCACCTCGTGGAGAGCCACCCCCAGCTGGCCTTCATCGCCCCGCGCTTTGCCGACGCCGAGGACCCCGCGGGGGTCTCGAGGCTCCTCGACCGGCTGCCGAACCTGTACGTCGACACGGCGGGCTGCATCGCCGAGCTCGGCCAGCGACCGGAAACGGCCCGGGCCGCGATCCTGGCGCACGCGGACCGGGTCCTCTTCGGGACCGGTCTCGCGTACCAGCCCGGGCCGAAGCCGGACCTCAGCGCCGTCGTCCTCGGATCGGGCCGGCCCGCCCGATCCGTCGCGGAGATCCGGCGCTTCTTCGAGTCGACCTGGCGCTTCTTCGAGTCGCGCGACGAGGCCATCCCGAGCCCGGTTCCCGACGGCCCCGGCGTGCTCGAGGGGCTGGGGCTCCCGCAGGCGGTCCTCGAGAAGGTCTACCACGCGAACGCAGAGCGGCTCTTCGGCTTCCGGCCTCCGGGGACCGATTGAGGGCGGGGCGGGCACCGTCGCTCCCTCCCCCCGGGACGCCCCTGCTCGAGGTCCGGGCCGCCTCCTACGCCTACGGCACCCGTCCCGCGGTCGAGGGCGTCTCCTTCGTCGCCCGCGCGGGCGAGCTCGTGGCGCTCGTCGGCCCGAACGGCGCCGGGAAGAGCACGCTGTTGCGCCTCGCGGCGGGCCTCCTTTCCCCGTCCGCGGGCTCCGTGCGGATCGGCGGGCTCGACGCCCATTCGGCGCCCCGCAAGGCTGTCGCCCGGGTGTGCGCGCTCGTGCCCCAGGAGCCGAAGGCTCCGTGGCCCTTCACGGTCCGCGAGGCCGTCATGATGGGGCGCGCGCCTCGACAGGGGCTCCTCGCCATCCCCGGGCCCTTCGACCACGGCGCCGTGGACGGGGCGCTCGCCGCCTGCGGCCTCGCGTCGCTCGCCGCGCGCCGGCTCGACGAGCTCTCGGGCGGCGAGCGGCGGCGCGTGTTCTTCGCGCGCGCCCTCGCCCAGGAGCCCCGGGTCCTGCTCCTCGACGAGCCCACCGCCTTCCTCGACCTCGCGCACCAGGTGAGCGCGATGGAGATGGCGCGGGTGGCGGCGCGCGCCGGGCTGTGCGTCGTCGCCGTGCTCCACGATCTGAACCTCGCGGCCCAGGCCGCCGACCGGCTGCTCGTCCTCTCCCGCGGACGCGTCGTCGCCGACGGCCCGCCGGACCCGGTCCTCACGGCCGAGCGCGTCCGCGAGGTGTGGGGCGTCGACGTCTGGCGCGGCGAGAACGGCGCGAGCGGCGCCCCCGTCGTCCTCCCCGTGTGGCATTCCCGCGAGTGAAGCCTAGGGGTTCTGGACGAGGTACTTGAAGCCCGCCGAGAGCACGCGGGCGCTCGCGGCCCCGAAGGCCTGGCGGTAGGTGAGGTCCATCCCGAACCCGCTGACGACGAGGCCGGCCCCTGCCGACCACCATTGCACGCTGCGCCCCGTGTCGGAGGTCCAGCCGCCGCGCACGGCCGCCATGCTGGCGATGAACACCTCGGCCCCCGCCGACCATACGTTCGTCACGTAGGTGCCCCACTGCCGGTAGAAGTCGCCGGTGACGTGGAACAGATCGGGCGGACCGGCCGCGAGGCCGGTGCCGAAGGCGATCGGAGTCAGGTCCGGGTGGCAGGTGTTGATGAGGTTGTAGCCGGCCGCGCCCAGGGACAGCGCCTTCGCCACCTGCCAGAAGAGGCCGGTCGTGACGTTCACGGCGTTGATGCGGTTCGTCCCCCCCGTGAGGTCGAGGTAGTTCATCGTCCCACCGACGAAGAAGCTCTTTCCGAACGGGAAGGAGAGCGCGACGTTCGTGCCGCCGCCGAACAACCCCTGGGGCGCGTAACCGAGCGTCTTCGCGTAGGTGTAGGCGAAGCCTCCCGTGACGGGCCCGGCGGTCGAGTCCACGACCGACCCGCTGAAGAAGCTCGCCGTCGTGTCGGACCCGTCCCGCGCGACGAGCCCGTCGAGGGCCACCTCGAAGCGCTTGCGCGCTGCCAGCGCCGCGGGGTTGTAGAAGATGCCGTCGTTGTCGCCGTCGAGGCCGCGGTACGCCGAGAGCGCCAGCGCGCGCGGGAACACGTAGGTCGTCGGGGTGGGCGGGGCGGGCCCGGTGGTCTGCGCCCGGGCCGGCACGGCGGCGGCGAGCGCGACGAAGAGGGCGAGGCGGCGCACCCCTGGCACGATACCACCAGCCGATCGCGGGGCAAGCGCGCGGCCGGCGCGCCGTGGGGCGTCTGCGCACACCGGCACCCGCCATCGCGGGGCTTTGCCGTCCCCACCGGGCGGGCTAGAGTCCCCGGCCATGGCGAAGATCCGCAAGGCCGTCATCCCCGCGGCGGGCCTCGGCACCCGCTTCCTGCCGGCCACCAAGGCGGTCCCGAAGGAGCTGCTGCCCATCGTGGACCAGCCCACCATCCAGTACATCGTCGAGGAGGCGGTGGCGGCGGGCGTGCGCGACGTGATCCTCATCTGCGCGCGCGGCAAGGACTCGATCGTGGACCACTTCGACATCGCCGGCGAGCTCGAGGCGCACCTCGAGCGCTCCGGCAAGACGTCGCTGCGCGACCAGATGCGGGCCATCGCCAAGATGGCGAACGTCGTCACCGTGCGCCAGCAGGAGCCACTCGGCCTCGGCCACGCGGTGCTCTGCGCCAAGGACCTCGTCGGCAACGAGCCGTTCGCGGTGATGCTCGGCGACGACATCATCGACGCCGCCGTCCCCGCGACGAAGCAGCTCGCCGACTGCTACGAGAGGCACGGCCTCGGCACGATCGCGCTCATGAAGGTGCCCATCTCGGAGGCGCACCTCTATGGCGTCGCCGCCGGGAGACCGCTCGACGAACGCACCGTCCGCATCGACAGGCTCGTGGAGAAGCCCAAGGCGAACCCGCCCTCCGACCTCGCGGTCATCGGGCGCTACGTCTTGCCGCCCTCCATCTTCGAGATCCTCGAGTCCGTGAAGCCCGGCGTGGGTGGCGAGATCCAGCTCACCGACGCGCTCGCCGAGCTCGCCGCGCGCGAGGGGCTGCTCGGGTACCGCTTCGAGGGGGAGCGCTATGACGCCGGCGACCGCTTCGGCTACCTGAAGGCGAACATCGCCTATGCGCTCAAGCGTCCCGAGCTCCGCACGCCGCTGCTCGAGTACCTGCGCGAGGTCGCCCGATGAGGCGGAAGCTCTCGGGGGTCGCCCTCGCGGCCCTCCTCGCCTCCCCCGCCGCCGCCTACCTCCTTCCTTCCACCGCGGTGCTGAAGAAGATGGCGCAGCGCCGCGAGGAGCTCGCGCTCGCGTCGCTCGAGGTGCGCGGCACGCTGGCTGCCGGGGGCGAGACGGCGCGCGCGCTCGCCGCGGCCGTCGGCGTCGCCCCGCCGGCCGCCGAGCTGGTCGTTCCCGCGGTCCTCTCCATCAAGGCCCCCGGGCGCTGCCGCCTCGAGGTCTTCCCGCCGGGCGCCCCGGGCGAGCGGCCGTTCGTCGCCACCGGCCGCGGCCGGCTCTCCGGCGCTCGCGGCCTCGACCGGGTCCCGGCCGCGCTGGCGCTCGTCCGGGGCGCCTGCGCCTTCCTCGGGTTCCGGCCGGGCGGGACCGACCCTGGGCGCGTCTACGCGGACGAGTTCGCCCGCCTCGGCATCGCCCTCGGCGAGGACTACCTGGGGCAGATGGGGGGGCGGGTCTCGTACGTGATCGGGGCGCCACCGCAGGAGAAGCGGCCGCAGGCCTGGATCGACAAGCAGAGCTTCCAGCCGGCCCGTCTCCTGGCTTCGTTCTCCGGGCCCCTCGCCGACGTCCGGTTCGTCGACTTCGGGTCGCCGGTGGGAGGGGAGCTGTTTCCGCGGGCGCTCGAGGTCCACGAGGGGGGCTCGCTCTCGCTGCGGCTCACCGCCGAGGCCGTCGCCCCGAACCCCAGGCTCCCCGACACCCTCTTCCCCTGAAGACCGCGCGGGTTGGAGCGGGCTGCTAGACTGCGGCCGCCGTGCTCGTCGAGGTCGCCGTCGCCGCCGCGGTCCGCGGCACCTTCACCTACCGCGTCCCGAATCGCCTCGGGGAGGACGTGGCGCTGGGGAGCCGCGTCGCCGTGCCCTTCGGGCGCAGCCCCCGCGCCACCGGATACGTGGTCGGCTTCCCGTCGGTTCCGCCGCCGGGCGTGGAGCTCCGCGACCTCGCGGACGTCCTCGACGAGTTCCCGCCGTTCACCGAGCCCCTGCTGCGCCTCATGCGCTGGGCCGAGGACTACTACCTCGCACCGCCGGGTGAGCTCCTGCGCGCCGCGCTTCCCCCGGGGCTCAACACCCGGGCCGGCGCGTCTGCACCCTCCCGGCGGGGCGTCGAGTACGCGAGCCCGGCCCCGGCGGCCGTCGAGGGCATGGCGCTCCTCGACCCCCGGGCGCGGGCGCAGCGGGCCGTGCTCGAGTACCTCCTCGCGCGGGGCCGCATCCCCGTGGAGGAGCTTCGCACCGCCTTCCCGCGGGCGCGCCCTGCCCTCTCGGCGCTCGCCCAGCGCGGCCTCGTCGCCCTCGAGACGGTGGCCACCGCCGCCGGCGGGGGCTCCCTGCTCCCGGCCGCCGAGGCGCCGCTCTCGCTCACGCCTGCGCAGGCCATGGCCCTCTCGCGGCTGTCCGCCGCGTCGGGCGCCTTTCACACGTTCCTCCTCCACGGGGTCACGGGCTCCGGCAAGACGGAGGTGTACCTGCAGGCCATCGCGCGCGCGCGCGCCGCGGGCCGGGGCGCGCTCGTCCTCGTCCCGGAGATCGCGCTCACGCCGCAGCTGGCGGGGCGCTTCCGGGCGCGCTTCGGGGACCAGGTGGCGCTGCTGCACAGCGGCCTCTCCGACCCGGAGCGGCACTCCGAGTGGCTGCGGCTCCGCCGCGGGGAGGCGTCGATCTGCGTCGGCGTGCGCAGCGCGGTCTTCGCCCCCGTCCAGGACCTCGGCATCCTCGTCGTCGACGAGGAGCACGACCCGAGCTTCAAGCAGGAGGACGGCCCCCCCTACCATGCCCGCGACCTGGCCGTCGTGCGGGCGAGGATGGAGTCGGCGGTGTGCGTGCTCGGATCCGCGACCCCCTCGCTCGAAACGCTCGAGAACGCTCGCCGGGGCCGCTACGAGACGCTCGCGCTTCCCCAGCGCATCGACGACCGCCCCATGCCCGAGGTGCGCCTCGTCGACCTGTCGCGCCTGCGGCGAAGGGCGCCCATGCCGGGGCTCATCTCCCCCGTCCTCGCCGATGCGCTCGCCGGCACCGTCGCCGCCTCCCAGCAGGCGATCCTCTTCCTCAACCGCCGCGGCTTCCAGACGCTCGTCGTCTGCCGGGACTGCGGCCGCGAGGAGCGCTGCGAGCAGTGCGCCGTCTCGCTCACCTATCACGCCCGGCGCGGGGTGCTCCTGTGCCACTACTGCGGCGCGACCCGGCGGATGGACCCCGTGTGCCCCGACTGCGGCGGCGAGCGCGCCGGGATCGGGGTCGGGACCGAGCAGGTGGAGGCCGCCGTCCGCGAACTCGTGCCCGCGGCGCGCGTGGCCCGGCTCGACCGCGACGCCGTGGGAGGGGCGACCGACCTCGCCGAGGTGCTCGCCCGGTTCGCCCGGCGCGAGGTCGACGTGCTCGTGGGGACGCAGATGGTGACGAAGGGACACGACTTCCCCGGCGTGACGCTCGTCGGGGTGGTGCTCGCGGACACGGCGCTCGCGCTGCCCGACTTCCGGGCCGCGGAGCGGACCTTCCAGCTGCTCACGCAGGTGGCCGGCCGCGCCGGCCGCGGCGGCGACGCGGGGCGTGTCATCGTGCAGACGTTTCACCCCCACGCGCCGGCCATCGCCTTCGCGGTCGGCCACGACTACCTGGGCTTCGCGGAGGTCGAGCTCGAGAACCGGCGCGCGCTGGGGTACCCGCCCTTCGGGCGCATGCTGGCGGTGCGCGTCGAGGGATCCGAGGCCGGCGCGCGCCGGACCGCGGAGGCCCTCGGGGAGGCCGCGCGACCGGCGCTCGGCCCCGGCGTCACCATGCTCGGCCCGGCGCCGGCTGCCATCGAGCGGATCCGCGGGCGCAGCCGGTTCCACCTGCTCTTCCGGGCGGACGACGCGCGGACGCTGCGGCGCGTGCACCGCGCCCTGGGCGCCGTGGCCGCACGGCCTCCGGGCGGGGCGCAGGTGCGCTTCGACGTCGACCCGCACTCGATGCTCTAGGCCTGGGCGCGAAGGCAGGCCACGGCCGTCCGGCCGCCGGCCGGGCTTTTGGTGTACCCGGTCCGGCATGGCATCATCCGTGCCAGGGTGGCGCGCGTCCTGCTCATCGACGACGACATCGCGGAGATCTCCGCGGTGAAGCGCGTTCTCGCCCGCGGCGGCCACCAGGCGATCCTGGCGACGAGCATCGCGGACGCGGTCGCGCTCGCCGAGCAGGAGCGCCCTGCGGCGGCGGTCCTCTCCGCGGCCTGCGAGAACGGGGGCGGGGCGGACCTCGCCCGGCGCCTCGTCGAGGAGGCGGCGCGCCTGCCGGTGCTCGTCCTCGGCCGAGACGAGGAGGTGCCCGGCGGTGCCGTCCGCATCCCCCGCCCGCTCGACCCGTCCCAGCTGCAGCGCGAGCTCGAGCTCGCGCTCGAGAAGGCGCCGGGCGTTCCGGTCGCCCGCATCGCGCTCCAGGCCCTGTCGGCCGGGAGCGCCGCCGGGAGCCCGGCAGGGCCCCGGGCCGCTGCCGAGGCGCTCCTGCGCCGGGCGGCCGAGGTGCGCCGGGAGCGCCCGGAGCCCGCCACGGCGCCCCCCTCCCCGCCCGCGCCGCCCCCGGACGAAACCGGGCCGGTCCCGCAGCAAGGGCCCCGCCCGGTCGAGTTCGGGCCGGAGGACGAGGCCGCGCAGAGACAGCTCGTCGCCGACATCGTCGCCGAGTTCGACGCCGTCATCGACAAGGCGATCGACGTCGACGTCGATGGACCGGCCCCGGGAGAGGAAGGGGACGGCGGCCACGCGGCGGCCGCCGAGCCGTCCGCCGAGCAGGCCGCCGACGAGATCGCGCGCCGCGCGGAGGCGGAGGCGGAGCGCAGGCGCGCGAAGGATGCAGAGGAGCGGAGGGCAGCCGAGCGGGCCGCCGAGGACGCCCGCCTCGCGGAGGCGGCCCGGGAGCGCGCCGCGCAGGAGGCGCGCGAGGCTGCCGCCCCGCGCCCGGCCGAGCCACCCGTCCCCGAGCCGCTCGCGCCTCCCAGGGACTTCGACGCGGCCCCCCCCGCGGAGGTCGCCCCCGTCGCCGAGGTGCCCGAGCTGCCGCACCCTCCGGCCGAGCTCGCCGCGGGCACCCTGGGCGATGCGCCGATGCCGCGCCTGCTCGCGCTCGCCGCCCGCGCCCGGCTGACCGGCCGCCTGGACTTCGGGAGCGCCGCCCCGCGCTCGGTGTACTTCGAGGGCGGGCGGGTCGTCGGCGCGACGAGCGGAGCTCCGCACGAGCGCGTGGAAGACGTGGCCCTCCGCCTCGGCCTGGTCACACGGGAGCAGCACCGCCTGGCGGTGGCGGCCGCGGGCGGTCTCTCGTCGCGCAGGGCGGCCCTGCAGCTCCTCGACCGCGGATTCCTGAAGCCCGAGGAGCTCACCCCGCTCGCCCGCCGTCGCACCGAGGAGGTCGTCTTCGCCCTCTTCGGCGAGGTGGCGGCGCCGTTCCGGTACGCGCCTGCGCGCGTCCCGCCCGAGGAGCGAACCGCGCTCGGTCGCGGCAGCCTCGAGCTGGCCCTCGACGGCGTCCGCCGTCGGTGGCTGGAGCCCCGGCTGGGCCCGGTGCTCGGCGGGCCCTCGACGCTGCTCGCACCCCCGCCCCACGCCGTCGCCGTCGCCGAGCTCGGCCTCTCGCCGGAGGAGTCGCGGGTGGCCTCCCTGGCGGACGGCCTGCGAACCCTCGACGAGATCCTCTCCGACAGCCCGCTCGACCCCCTCCCCACCCGGCAGCTGCTGGCCGGGCTCCTCATGGTCGGCGCGCTCGCGGCCCGCTTCCGCGGCGGCGACCCGCGGGAGCCCGGGATGCGGGCCATCGACCTGGCGCGCCTCAGGGACAAGCTCGACCAGGTGCGGCGGGCGGACTACTTCGCCATCCTCGGCGTGGCGCGCGACGGGACGCCCTACGAGGTCCGCGAGGCCGCCGGTCGGCTCCTCGCGGAGTTCGACCCGGTCCGCTTCCGGGACCAGCGCGAGCCGGGGCTGCGCGAGAAGCTCGAGGAGATCCGGCGCGTCGTCGCGGAGGCGCGGGACGTCCTCTCGGACGAGGCGCTGCGGGCCGAATACCTCTTCGCCCTCGGGTCCTAGCGAGGATGCGGGGCGGCGCCGCCCGCGTTATCATCCTCTCGAGTCATGATCCGCGACATTCTCATCTGGCCCGACCCCGTCCTGAAGAAGATCTCCCGTCCGGTCGACCGCGTGGACGACACCGTGCGCCGGCTCCTCGACGACATGTCCGAGACCATGTACGCCGCCGACGGCGTGGGGCTCGCCGCCCCGCAGATCGGGGACCTGCGCCGCTGCATCGTCATCGACACCTCGCCCCGCCAGGAGGGGCAGAAGCTCGTCCACCTCGTCAACCCGGAGATCGTGCGCGCCGAGGGGACGACGACGTACACGGAGGGGTGCCTCTCCATCCCCGGCGAGGCCGAGGACGTAGACCGCGCCGCCAAGGTCTGGCTGCGAGCACTCGACTACCGCGGCAACCCGTTCGAGATGGAGTGCGAGGGGTTGCTCGCGATCGCCGTCCAGCACGAGCTCGACCACCTCCAGGGCACGCTCTTCGTGGACCACATCTCGAGCCTCAAGCGGGAGATCATCCGCCGCCACATGAAGAAGCTGAAGGCGGAGAGGGAGTCCGAGTCTCCCGAGGAGATCCGGAAGGCGCCGGCCCACCGCTCGGCCCTGTAGACCTCTCACCGGCGACCGCTCGCGACGCCCACGCGCGGGCAGAGCCCGCCTAAGGGGCACGACTCGCAGTCGGGCCTTCGCGCGTGGCAGACACGGCGGCCGTGCCAGACCATGAGCTGATGGGCCTGTCCCCAGCGCTCCCGCGGAAGCAGGCGCATCAGGTCCTCCTCCACCCGGTCGGGGTCCGTCGCCCGGGACAGCCCGAGCCGGCGCGCCACGCGACCGACGTGGGTGTCGACGGGGAAGGCGTGGCCCGCCCCGAGGTGGACGAGGACCACGCCGGCGGTCTTGCGGCCCACCCCCGGCAACGCCTCGAGCTCCTCCCGGCTGCGCGGCACCCGGCCCCCGTGGCGCTCCTCGATCATCTTCATCGCGGCGACGATGTTGCGCGCCTTGTTCCGGAAGAGCCCCAGGCTGCGGATGTACGGCCACAGGTCCTCGGGGTGCGCGCGGGCGTAGGCGGCGGCCGAAGGAAAGGCCGCGAAGAGGGCCGGCGTGGCCTCGTTCACCCGCGCGTCGGTGCACTGGGCCGAGAGGATGACGGAGACGAGCAGCTCGACGTCGCTGCCGAAGTGCAGCGCGATGCGCACGCCGGGCATGGCCGCCTCGAGGCGGTCGACGGCCCGGCGCGCCCGCAACCGGAGCGCCGCGACGGAACCCGCCCCGGACTTCCCCGCGCTGCGCTCCCTCGCCGCCACGCCGCGCATGCTAGCATCCGCGTCCCCGACCCGAGGCGCCCATGAAGCCCATCGACCTGCGCTCCGACACCGTGACCCTCCCCACCGCCGGGATGCGCGAGGCCATGGCCCGCGCCGAGGTGGGCGACGACGTCTACGGCGAGGACCCGTCCGTGAACCGGCTGCAGGAACGGGCGGCGGAGCTCCTCGGGAAGGAGGCCGCCCTCTTCGTCGCGAGCGGCACCATGGCGAACCAGCTCGCGCTCGGCACGCTCACGCGCCCGGGGGACGAGGTCATCTGCGACGAGGGCGCCCATCCCGTGAACTTCGAGGGGGGCGCCATGCCGGCCCTGTGGGGCATCCAGGCGCGGACGCTGCGCGGGGAGCGCGGCATGCTCGACCCCGCCGACGTCGAGGCCGCCGTCCGCCCCGCGTCCGAGCACTTCCCGCGCAGCCGCGTCGTGGAGATCGAGAACACCCACAACCGCGGAGGCGGCACGGTCTACCCCGTCGAGCGGGTGCGAGCGCTCGCCGCCGTCGCCCGACGCCTCGGCCTCGACGTCTACCTCGACGGGGCGCGACTCCTGAACGCCGTTGCCGCCTCCGGGGTGGCGGCGCGCACCTACGCCGAGTGTGCCACCCTCGCGTCGCTTTGCCTCTCGAAGGGGCTCGGGGCACCGGCCGGGTCCGTGCTCGCCGGGCCGCGCGACCTCGTCCGGGAGGCCCGCCGGCTGCGCAAGCGGCTCGGCGGCGCCATGCGGCAGGCGGGCGTCCTCGCCGCGGCGGGGCTCTACGCGCTCGACCACCACGTCGACCGGCTCGGCGAGGACCACGAGAGCGCGCGCGCTCTCGCCGAGGCGCTATCGGACCTTCCCGGCGTCCGCGTCCCGCACCCAGTGGAGACGAACATCGTGTTCGCCTCTTTCGGGGGCCGGCCCGCCGCGGCGCTCGTGGCCCGGTTCCGGGACGCCGGCGTCCTCTGCAACCCGGAGGGCTCGCGGCCCGACGTGCTGCGCTTCGTCACCCACCTCGACGTCTCTCGCGCAGACGCCCTCGAGGCGGTGCGCAGGATGGCGCACAGCATGGCCGCCTGAGCGCACCCGGCCCACCCGGGCCCACGACCCGGATCCCGGGACGTGAGGTGTTCGGGGATGCGTCGATACCATCGGTGGAGACCCGCCGATGCGCACCCGCCCGTCCCTCGCGCTGTTCCTGTGGTCGCTCGCGGCCCTCGCGGCCTCCGGCTGCGCCCACGAGCGCGACACGATGACGTTCGCCGAGGCCGGCCTCGCCGACCCCGTCGAGCCGGCCGACGAGCCGACGCCTCCCGCGTCACTGCCCGAGACCGCGGACCCGCAGCCGGGGGCGACCCCGCAGGCGGCCGCGAGCTCGGCGGGGCGCGGCGCCCGGGCCGAGCCGCCCGCCTCGCCGCCGGCCGCGGCGACGAGCCTCGCAGTCGCCCGCCCGCCCGAGCCCGATCTCCCTCCCGCGCCCCCGCGCCTGCACTGGCCCGTCGACCACGCCTGGGTGTCCTCCCAGTTCGGCTTCCGCCACCACCCGCTCGACCACGCATGGCGCATGCACTGGGGGCTCGACCTCTCGGCACCGCCGGGTCGCGTCGTCGGGTCCGCCGCGCCGGGCGTCGTCGTCCACGCGGGGTGGTCGCGGGGCTACGGGCTCATGGTCGAGGTCCGCCACCGGGGTGGGCTCACGACCCGTTACAGCCACCTCGCCCGCCTGACCTGCGCTCCCGGCGACGAGCTCGCGACGGGCCAGGCGCTCGGCCTCGTGGGGGCGACGGGCCACGCCACCGGACCCCACCTGCACTTCGAGGTCTGGCGCGACGGCCGGGCGCGCGACCCCCTCGCGATGCTGTCGCCCGCTCTCGCCCGCGCGAGCGACTAGCCCGTCGGAGGCCGGGAAAGGGCGGGTGCGATATCGCCCCACACCGGCCGGGAGCCGGCGCCGCGCCCTCGACAAGCGGTCGGTCGCGTGACAGCCTGCGGGCTCCCGCCGTGACGGGGGGTCCGGGACTGGATGCAGATCAATCTCCGCAAGGCGATGTTCGTGCTGCCGAATCTGTTCACGGTCAGCTCGATCTTCCTCGGCTTCTACTCGATGACCCTTTCCGCGGGGGAGCCGACCCCGGAGCAGCTCTACCGGTCGGCCCTGGCGATCTTCTTCGCCATCTTCTTCGACATGTTCGACGGGCGGGTCGCCCGGATGACGAAGACCCAGTCCGACTTCGGGATGCAGCTCGACAGCCTGGCCGACGTGGTCTCCTTCGGCGCCGCTCCGGCGCTCCTCGTCTACAAGTGGGCACTCGCGCCGCTCGGGTTCCTCGGCTTCTTCATCGCCTTCTCGTTCGCCGCCTGCGGGGCCCTGCGGCTCGCCCGCTTCAACGTGCTCGCCGCCCGCGGCGACAAGTCGTCCCACCGCTTCTTCGTCGGGCTGCCCATCCCGCTCGCCGCCGGCAGCATCGTCTCGCTGGTCATCGCCCACTTCCGGCAGTTCGGCTCGAGCACCGACGCGGCGACGCAGGTGCCGATCGCCGCCGTCGTGGCGCTCCTCTCGTTCCTGATGGTGTCCACGGTCCGCTACCGGACCTTCAAGGACGTGCACCTCTCCCCGCGGAGCCTCGCCATCTTCGGGTTCGCGGTGGTCGCCGGCGTGGCGGTGGGAGTCGCGACCCGGGCCTCCTTCGTCCTCGTGGTCTACATGGGGGCCTACATCGTGATGGGCCTCGCCGAGTCCCTCTTCTTCCGCAAGCGCGTCGCCCGCGAGCTTCCGGCCGCCGTCCGAAAGGAGATCGAGTCGGACGAGGCGCTGGAGGCCGACGACGAGGACGTGGACGAAGAGGCGGAGTCGGAGGCCGACGAGTACATCTAGCCCGTGTCCGCCCCCCAGAACACCCTGTCGGTCCTCGCGCGGCTCGGCCGGTCGAAGCGCGGGAGCCCCAAGGGGCGACCGGGTCCCTGGGTGATCGTGGCGGCCTGGGGACCGTGCGGGTACTCGCCGGTCGCGCCGGGGACGGTGGGGACGCTGGGGGCGATCCCGGTCTGGTGGCTGCTGCGCGACCTCGTCCTCCCCGTCTACCTCGTGACGCTCCTCGGCCTGTTCGCCGTCGCCGTGTACGCGGCCGGGCGGGCCGGCGAGTACTGGCAGGTGGCGGATGCCTCGCCCATCGTCATCGACGAGGTCGTGGGCTACCTCGTCGCCGTGGCGCTCGTCCCCTGGTCCTGGCCGGCGGCCGTCGTGATCTTCGTGCTCTTCCGGGTCATGGACGTCGCCAAGCCCTGGCCCGCTTCCGCCTTCGACCGCGTGAAGAACGGGTTCGGGGTGGTGCTCGACGACGTGGTGGCGGGCGCCTACGCCTTCCTGGCCTTCGAGGCGCTGCGCCTCGGCCTCCGCCTCGGCCTCGGCTGCCACGGCGGCCTCCACTGGTGGTGCGCGGAGGTGACCCCATGACCCTCGCGGTGGAGCTTCTCGCGACGGGGGACGAGCTCCTCACCGGTCAGGTGGTGGACACGAACTCGCCCTGGCTCCTCGATCGGCTCTTCGACCGCGGCGTCATGGCGCGGCGGAAGACGCTTGTGGGAGACGATCGCGCGGACCTCCTCGCGGCCGTGCGCGAGGCGACCGGGCGCTCGGACCTCGTGGTGATGAGCGGCGGGCTCGGCCCCACCGAGGACGACCTCACCACCGAGGTGATCGGGGCGGCCCTCGGCGTCCCCCTCGAGGTGCACCTCCCGTCTCTCGAGGCCATCCGCGCCCGGTTCGCGAAGCTGGGGCGGGAGATGACCCCGAACAACGAGAAGCAGGCGCGCTTCCCCCGCGGCGCCACCGTGCTGCCGAACCGCTTCGGGACGGCGCCCGGCTTTCGCGTGCGGTTCGGGCGCTGCGAGCTCGTCGCGCTGCCCGGCGTCCCCTCCGAGTACCGGGGGCTCGCCGAGGAGTTCGTCATCCCCTGGGTGGACGCCCGGGTCGGCGCCGCCCCCGCCTTCCGGCTCGTGAAGCTCTCCATGGTGCCCGAGTCCCACGCCGACGAGCGCATGCGGCCCGTCATGGACGACCCCGCGAACCGGGACGTGCGCTTCGGGTACCGTGCCCACTGGCCGGAGATCCACGTGAAGTGGGCCGTTTCGGGCGCGGACGCCGAGGCGCGGGCCGACGCCATCCTCGGGCGCGTGCGCGAGATCTTCGGGGACGCGGTGTTCGCCGAGGGCAAGGACGAGCTCTCGCAGCTCGTCGTCGCCCAGCTCTCCGCGCGGCGGGAGCGGGTCGCGGTCGCGGAGAGCTGCACGGGGGGCCTCATCGCGGAGCTCCTCACCTCGGTCCCGGGCTCGTCCACGGTCTTCGACCTCGGCATCGTCGCCTACGCGAACGAGATGAAGTCCCGGTTCGTGGCGGTGGCGCCGGAGCTCATCGAGGCCCACGGCGCCGTCTCCGAGCCGGTGGCTCGCGCCCTCGCCGAGGGGGTGCGCCGGGCCGCCGCGGCCACGTGGGGGATCGGCGTCACCGGCATCGCCGGCCCCGACGGCGGGACCGCCGAGAAGCCGGTGGGAACGGTCCACCTGGCCATCGCCGGGCCGCGAGGCACCCAGGCCGTCTCCCGCCTCTATCGCGGGGACCGGGAGCGCGTCCGCCGCCAGGCGGCCTTCGAGGCGCTGAACCTCCTGCGCCTCGCCCTCCGGTAGGGCCCCCGTTGCACGGGGCCGCCTCCTGGGGTTCACTCGCGCCGGTGGATCCGCCCGGCGACGCCCTGCCCAGGAGACCCGGGCCCTCCCGGGCCGCGGTCGGCTCCCTCCTCTTCGCCGGCTCGCTGGCGGTGCTCGCCGCCTTCTCCGGGCACCGGCTCTCGCGTCAGTCCCACGCCCCGCACTTCGTCTACCAGGCCGACGCGTGGCTCCATGGCCAGCTCCACCTGCGGGTGACGCCCCCCGACGGGAACGATTGGGCGCGGGTCGGGGACCGCTTCTACGTCTCCTTCCCGCCGGGGCCGGCCGCCGCGATGCTGCCGCTCGTCGCCTGGGCCGGCTTCCAGGCGAACGACGTGGCCTTCACGGTGCTCTTCGCGGCGCTCAACGTGGCCCTCCTGTTCCTCGTCCTGGAGAGGCTCGCGGAGCACGGCTCGAGCCCGCGCACGCGAGGGGAGAACGCCGCCCTCGCCCTGCTCTTCGCGTTCGGGACCGTGGCCTTCCCGGCCTCCATCCGGGGCGAGGTGTGGTTCACCGCGGAGGTGCTCGGCGTCACCTTCACCTGCCTGTACCTCGTCGCCGCGATCGGGGCCTCGCGCCCCTTCGCGGCGGGGCTGTCGCTCGGGCTCGCGGCGGTGACGCGCACGCCGCTCCTCTTCGCGGGGGTCTTCTTCGTCCTCGAGGCGCTTCGCCGCGGCGGGTCGCTGCGCGATCGGCTGCGACGGCCCTCCGCCTGGCGCGACCCGGCCCTCTGGCGCCTCCTCCTGCCGTTCGCGCTGGGCGCCGCCCCCCCGCTGCTGCTCGCGGGGCTCGCGAACCTCGCCCGCTTCGGATCGCCGACCGACTTCGGCCACGCCCACCTCTGGCTCAACCGCGTGAACGCCGACGTCGCGCGCCACGGCCTCTTCTCGCTCCACTACCTGCCGCGGAACCTCCGCGCCGCCTTCCTCCTGTGGCCGCAACTCGGGCCGGGCGGCCTCCGCTACGACCCGGACGGCATGTCGCTGCTCGCCACCACGCCGCTCTTCCTCCTGCTCCTCGCCCCGCGGGAGCGGTCCGCGCTCGCCCTGGCGCTCGCCCTCGCCGCGCTGGCCGTTGCGTTGCCGGGCCTCCTCTACATGAACACGGGCTACGTGCAGTTCGGGTACCGCTTCAGCGTCGACTGGACGCCGTACCTGTTCGCGCTGCTCGCGGTCGGGGGACGGCCGATGCGCGCCGGCTTCTGGGCGCTCGCGCTCGCCGGCGTGGCGGTGAACACCTGGGGGGCGCTCGCCTTCCGGGGCGGGGTCAGCTGACGGCGCCCGGCGCCGGGGCGGGCCGGCAGAAGAGCTCGAGGAAGCGCTCCCACGAGACGAAGCCGCCGGCCGTCTCCACCAAGTACGCGTGGAGCTCGGCGGCGCCGCGGACGAGCTCGCCCTCGGGCCGCGGCGCCCAGCGCCTCTCCAGCCCGGCCGCCGCGAGCCCGCGGGCGACCGTCGCGGCGAGGCTCGCCCCCCGGCCGGCGAGGTCGGGGCCGTGGTCGAGGACGAAGCCGACGACCTTGCCCACCTGCTCCCGGGCGACCGCCCGGCCGGCCGCGCCGCCGGCGGCCAGCGCCTCGTTGACCGCGTCCGGGTGGGCCTCGCGGACGACGAGCCAGGTGAGCTGCCGCTCCGGGGCGAGCCCGGCCCGCTCCAGGATGGCGCGGCAGAGGGCCTCGTCCTCGGGGGACGGGCAGCGGATGCGCACGACGGGCTCGACCTTCCCCATGGAGCCGTCCTATCCGGTGACGGGCTCCGGGCGCAAGGCGCGCGCGCGGGCTATGGTGCTCCCGTGGCGGACGACGACAGGGCCCGCGCGGACGGGGGGCCTCCGACCTCGAGCGGGCTCTCCGTGGACGACGAGGGGCGCTTCCTCGTCCACGGCGAGCCCGTGACCCACGCACGCACGCTTCAGGCCCTCTGGCGGGGGCTCCGACCGGCGGACGGCGGCTGGGAGGTGCGCATCGGCCGCGAGGTCGCCCGGGTGCAGGTGGCGGAGACGCCCTTCGCGGTTTGCGCCGCGGTCCGGGAGGGGGATCGCATCGTTCTGTGGCTGCCCGACGGCCGGCGCGAGCCGCTCGACCCCCGGACGCTCCGGCTCGGAGCGGACGGGGTGCTGCGCTGCACGCTCGCGAGCGGCTTCGCCGCCCGCTTCACGCGCGCCGCCCAGGTCGCGCTCGCACCCTGCCTGGAGGAGGATCCCGGCGCGCCCTCCGGCTTCCGCCTCGCGCTCGGCGGGGTCGGCTTCCCGATCCGCGCGGCGTGAGCGGGGCTAGAAGAGGCTCTCCGGGATGAAGACGATGTCGCCGGGATGGAGCATGACGTTCGTCGCCTTGCCGAGCGCGATGTCCTGCACCGGCACGCGCACCTTCACCTCCTGCCCGTCGACGATGCGGGTCACGGAGGTGCTGTTCGGGGCCGCCTGCTTCGTGAAGCCACCGGCGAGCGTCACCGCCTGGACGATGGTCATCCCGTCCTCGTAGACGAAGGTGCCGGGCTTCTGCACCTCCCCGAACACGAAGACCTTCTTCGAGTTGTACTCCTTGACGATCACCGACACCTGGGCGTTGCGGATGTACCCGTCGGCGAGGCAGCCGCGGAGCTTCTCCGCCGCCTCGTTGGCGGTGAGGCCGGAGACCGCCACGCGCCGGCACAGCGGGAAGACGATGTCGCCCTTCGGCCCGACCCGGTACATGCCGGAGAGCTCCGGCTCGCCGTAGACGCGGACCTCGAAGACGTCGCCCGGGCCGAGCGTGGACGCCCCCATGCCGTCGGCGGCGGCCGCCTGGGCGGCCTGGGCCGCCGTCGACGGGGCGGGCTCGGCGGCCTTCTGGGCCGCGCAGGCCGCGAGCGAGAGGAGTGCCGCGAGCGAGAGGGCGCGTTGCATCGGGAAAGCGAGAAAGGCCGTTCGGGGAGGGCTCGCCTACCAGGTGACCCGCACGTAGGCGAAGACCTGGTTCTGCGAGTAGTTGAAGCCCGGGATGGCGGCCTCGCTCGAGTTGCGGCTCGTGAAGATGTAGTAGGCGCCCACCCGGCACCAGCGCGCCACCTCGTAGTCGACGGCCGGCTGCAGCTGCCACACCGGGCCGTTCACGCCGTTCAGGATGTACTTGTAGTACTCCCACGAGCCGTCGAGCTTGAGCATGAAGCGGCTGATCTGCCAGCGCAGCGCGAGGAAGACCCGGTCGTAGTCGTAGACGGCGTAGGCGGTGCCGATGTCGGGGGCGAAGTCGTGGATGTATCCGGCGCGGACGTCGAGGGTGCCGGCGAGCGCGTACTGGATCTCCAGGTCGGCGAGCCAGGTGGAGCCGGTGATCTGCGGGGTGTCGATGGTCGTGCCCCAGCCGCCCTTCACGGTGACGGCGAGCCTGGAGGTCACCTGGCCGACGACGCCGCCGTCCACCTTGACGCCCTGCACCGCCAGGGACACGGTGGTGTTGTTCGGCGCGAAGTCGAAGTAGGAGCCCTCGAGGACCACGGCGGTGCGGGGCAGGAAGTCCCACTTCGCCTGGAGCTTGGCCCCGTACTGGTTGTAGCTGTAGGCGTTGATGTCCTGGTTCGTGCAGGTCGGGTTGAGCAGCGGGTTGCAGGCCGCGCCGACCGGACCGTAGGCCTCGTAGCTCTGGAGGATCCACTGGCCGCTGGCGGTGAACGAGAGCGTCCCGCCGCCCGGCCGGTAGGGCACGAGGACGTTCAGGACGTTGTAGTCCGAGATCGCCGCGGACGCGAGGGAGAGCGAGGTGCTGCCGGGGCTCGAGGTGAAGGTGTCGGTGACGGAGACGCCGATGACGCCGTTCTTGTTCACGTCGAAGCCGAGGCTCGCGCCACCAAAGAGGTGGGAGAGGCCCGCGTCGCTCGCGGCCGTCGAGAGGTAGAGCTTGTAGTCGACGTTCGCGCCCAGGTTGAGGCCGATGAGGTGGCTCGCCACGTCCATCTTGAAGCCGGCGATGAAGTCCATGACGCCGCTTCCCATCGGCGCGCCGGCCAGGGTGTAGAGCGCGTTCGAGTTGTATCCGCCGTCGACCTCGCCGTAGAGATGGAGCCGCCCCGCCTCGCCGATCTTGAAGCCGTCGCCCTCGGCGCGCGCGGGACCCGGCGCCGAGAGCGCCAGCAACGCCGCGACGGCCAGCCCTCCCGCCCCGACTCTCTCCCGCCCCGGCATCGTCGTCGTGTCCCTCCGGGCCCGGCTACGGCCCTCGCGCGAAACTGCCTGGCAACTGCGGGGCCCCCACGAGGGGCCGGGCTGCGGTGCTCACGGCTACGGTTGGAACGGGCTCGCGCACGCCGGCCGGACGACCGAGATCGGCGGCGGCGGCGCGGAGTTCGTGGGGTCGCCGCCCGGGAATCCCGACGGCGTCTCCACCTCGACCTGGGTCTTCTCGTCGACGACGTACGCGAGCTGCCCCACGCAGGCCTGCGACTCCGACCCCAGCTGGTTCACCTTGCTGCGGGCGATGCGGACCTTCTCGTACTCGGACTCCGCGGCCGGGTCCCGGCGGGCAACGCCCTCCTGGAGCCCGATGTCGGCCTGCTCCGCCACCTTGAGCAAGCCCTTGATCTGCACGAGCTTCTCGTTCATGCAGTTCAGCTTCACGATGTCGTTCTCGTTGCGGGCGTCCGCGACCCAGCCGAGCACGCGCTTGAGCGTCTGCTTCATGTCGACGATGTCGCGGTCGGCCTTGTCGAGCATGTCGGGGCCGGTCGGCCCCGGGGCCTGCGTCTGGGCGGCGGACGGGAGGGCGAGGACGGTGCCGAGGAGCAGAGCGGCGAGGTGGTTTTTGTTCACGTCGAGCCCGCTTCCTGCCCGGTCGTCCGGGCAAAAAACTCTATGGAGTTTAGAATCTTAAGCCGAAAACGTCAATGAATCCCCGGGGTCCCCCGAAGGAGGACCGTTCGCCTAGAGCGAAGGCGAAAAGACGAACGGATACTCGACGGTGACCGTGCCAGAAGGGTGAAACGGCGTCCGCCAGCCCCGCATGAAGCCGGTGATGCAGGCCGCGACCTCCGGGCTCCCCATCCCGTTCTCGAGGACCGCGATGTCGGCGAGGCCGCCCGTCTCCAGGATGGTGAACCGGATGCGGATCTTCCCGCGGAGGCCGGGGTTTCGCTTCAATGCGTTCTCGTAGCACGCCTTGATGGACGCGATCCGCGCCCGGACGAAGCTGCCGAGCTTGCCCTGGTCGATCTCGGACGAGTCCACCTCGGCGTCCTCCGCCGAGACGTTGCCGGAGACGCGCGCCTCGCTCTTCGCCCCGAGAGCGACCTTGCCGCCCCCCGAGGTGGCGAGGTCGCCGATGGTCGCCGCCGCGCCGGTGCCCCCGCCCTTGCGGCCCCCGCCGGCCGACGGGTCGGTCGCGACCGCCACGCCCCCCGCACCGGAGAGCGCCGTGGCGACGTCGCCGAAGCCGCCGCCCGACCCGAACACGTCCTTCACCGCCCCGGTCGCGCCGCCCGGGCCGAGCGTGCCGAGCACGCGGAGGATGCCCTTCGACTGCACGGCCTTCTTCACCTCGGCCGCGCGCGCCGCCTTGTCGAGCGTCTTCGCCGGCTCGGCCTCGGCCTTCTTCGGCTCCTCCTTCTTGGCCGGCTCCTCCTTCTTGGCCTCGACGGGCGCCTCGGCCCGCGGCTCCTCCTTGCGCGGAGGCGGCTCGGGCTTGCGCTCGGGGATGAGGAGCTTCGCGAACCGGTCGGGGATCTCCTCGAGCGTCACGTCCTCGCGCACGGGCGTGTGGGCGAGCGCGATGTACCCTGCGATGTGGAGCGCGAGCGAGATGGCGAGGATGGAGACGAAGAGCCGGTCGAGCGTCTGGAACCGCCCCCGGCGCGCCTCCGGCGGGAGCGTGGGGCGCGCCGGCTCCGGCGGCGGCGTCACGAACTGCCAGAGAAGCGTGGCCTCCCCGAGCGCGAGCCGCCCCCGCTGCTCCGGGGTGACCGGCAGGACGTAGCGCTGGCCGTGGCGGCGCGCCTTGCCGCTGCGCGCCACGACGTCGAGGTCGGCCGCTCCCGGGCCGTCGACGCGGCCCCGGGTTCCCTCGTCGAAGGCGAGCGCGACGAAGTTCCCCTCCGGCTGGAACACCGTGAAGGACTCCGGCAGGTTCGACTGGGGGAGGACGAAGGTGTTTCTCGGGGAGGTCCCGATGGTGATGGTCGTCGGGGCCGGGAAGACGCGCTCGTCGACGACCTTGCCGCCCTGCACGATGCCGATGCGGAGGGCCTTCTGTTGGGAGGTCGCGGTCGCCATCGTCGGGGGGTCTGGGGACGGTCCTCGCTAGAACGGGTCGCCCTGCAGAGGCTCGGAGAGCTTGAGGACGAAGGACTCCCCGCCCTCCAGGTCTCCGTAGTTCAGGTTGGCGCGGGGCATGAGGAACATTGCCTGGGGCTTCTGGATCCGGCCTTCGACCTTCAGTTCCTCGAGGCGGAGCACCCGCTTCGGCCGGGCGCCCCCCTGTGCCTTGGTTTTCGCCGGGGCCTTCTCCGGCGGCTTCGGCTCCGGGCTCGCCTGCACCTGCGCGCCCGGGGCCGCTTCTTCCGCGGCGACGACCCGCGGACTTATCGTTAGCACGGCGGCGACGACGGTCACAAGTCTGCGGAATGTCGTCACTTGTCACCTCCTGTCCCACCCTTCGGGGCCGGCTGGGCCCCCTGCGGCTTCACCGCCTTGCCGGTGAGCGGGGCCTGCGGCTCCGCCTTCTTGCGGGCCTCGGCCTCCTTGCGCAGCCGGTCCTTCTCCTCCCGCGCGAGCCGGCGCTTCTCGCGGTCGAGCGCGCCGGCCGCGTCCTTCTTGTACTGCGCGAGGCGGGGGTCCGCTCCCCCGGCCGCCGCGTACTTGTCGAAGTAGGCGAGCGAGCGCTGCAGGCGGTCGACCGCCGCCATCCCCGGCTTGTCGCCGTCGAGGTAGAGGACGCCGAGGTTGAAGAGCGGGTCGGGGGAGCGCGCGTCGAGCGCGAGCGCCTTCTCGTACTCGCGCTGCGCCTGGTCGAACTGCTTCGCGCCCCGGTAGGCGTTGCCCAGGTTCAGGTGCGCGGCCGCGCTCGCGGAGGCGTGGCGCACCGCGAGTTCGAGCTCCTTCACCGCCCCGGGGTAGTCCTCGGCGTCGACGAGCATCGCCCCGTAGTTCACGTGCGCCTCGGGGTAGTCGAGGCGCAACGCCGCGGCCTTCTCGAAGGCCGCGAGCGCCTCCGGGCGATCGCCGAGCGCGAGCTCCACGAAGCCGAGCCGGTTCCAGGTGGCGGCGTCCTTGGGGTCGATCTGGCGGGCGTTGTCGAGGACCATCTTCGCGAGCTCGTAGCGCCCGTTCCCGTAGTAGGCGGTCGCGAGGTTCACGAGCGCGGGGACGTTCTGCTCGTCCATCTTGAGGACCCGGCGCGACTCCTGCTCGGCACCCTCGAGCCGGCCCGTCGCGAGCAGCACCTCGACGAGCTGGTTGCGGAGCCCGACCTTGTCGGGGTTCGCGGCGATCCGCGCGCGCAGGTCGCTCTCCGCCTCCTCGGCCTTGCCCGTGCGCAGCCGGAGCCGGGTCAGGTTCTGGCTCGCGGGCTCGAAGTCCGGGGCGGAGCCGAGCGCCCGCAGGTAGGCCTCGCGCGCGCGCGTGAGGTCGCCGAGGCGCTCGTAGGCGACCCCGGCGTCGTAGGCGGCGTAGCAGAGGGACGGGTCGATCGAGAAGGCCTTCTCGAAGAGACCGGCGGCCCGCTCCGGGTCCGACCCGGCGATCGCCACCGCCTGCTCGAAGAGGCGCTTCGCGTCGGCCGCGGAGCCGGCGTCGGAGGCCCGGCGGGCGGGCGCGGCCTGCGCGGCGGCCGTCGCCTGCCCCGGCGCCTCCTCCATGGCCGGGGCCGCCTTGCCGGCCTCGGGCAGCGCGGTCTCGGGCTTCTGCACCTCGGCGCAGCCCGAGGCGAGCCAGGCCGACGCGAGCGCGGCGACGGGGGCTGCGACGGAGGTGAGCGGGCGGCGCGTCATGGGGACGGTTTCATCCTCGCGAGGCGGTCGCGGGCGTCGGCCTGGTAGGCCTTCTCCGGCGGCGCGGTGACGCCCTGCAGGTCGACGAGGGCCTGGAGCACCTTCCTCGCATCGGCGGTCCGCTTCGCCTCGGTGAGGAGCTTCCCGGCCTCGTAGAGCACCCGGGCGGCGTTGTTCGGATCCTCCTTGACGCAGCCCGGGTCGGCCGCGAACTCCTCGTACCGCTGCGAGGCCTCGACCTTCTTGCCCAGGTTCTGGAGGGCGACGCCGAGGTTCTGGAGCGCGATGCAGTGCTGCGGCCCGCCCGGCCAGCGCGACAGGTAGGTCTCGTAGGCCTTGGCGGCGGCCGCGTTGTTCCCCTCGACGGCGTAGCCGACGCCGAGCCGCACGAGCGCCTGCGGGACGATCTTCGCGTCCGGGTACGTGGCGACGAGCTTCTCCCGCTCGGCGAGGGCCTTCTTGCCGTCCTTCGCCTTGTCCCAGGCGACGGCGGCGTTGTAGAGCGCATTCGGCGCGTCGGGGCTGTCCTTGTTGTCCGCTGCGAACTTCTCGAAGAGCGCCGCCGCCTCCTTGTAGCGGGCGAGCGCGTCGGCGGGCTTGCCGGCCTTCTCCGCGATCTCGCCCTTGCGGAGCAGCCCCGAGGCCGCCGCGTAGTCCGCGCCGCGAAGCCGCCGCGTGAGGTCGTCGTCGAGCTTCGCGAAGGTCTGCGCCGCCTTCGCGCGCTGGGCGTCGGACGGCGCGGCGGCCGCCGCCTCGCGGGCCTTCCTCGCCTCGGCGGCCATGACCGGCTGCACCCGGGCGACCGCCTCGTCGTACCCCGGGTCGTCCTTCAGGACGCGGAAGGTCTCGAGGTAGTAGGGGACGGCGGACTCCATCACGTCGGCCTGCCCCGGGTAGCGCTCGATGAGATCCCGAAAGCGGCGCCGCGCCCCGAGCATGTCGTCGTAGCCGAACTCCACCTGGCCCGCCGCGAGCGCGAGCTGCGGCAGCTCGAGCGCGCCGCGGAGCGCCACGGCGACGGAGGGGTCGGCGGCGAGCTTGCCGCAGCGGTCCACCTGCTCGACGAAGGCCTTCCAGGGGAGTGGCACGGGCTGCGGCGTCACCTCCGCGCCCTTGCGCGCCTCGAAGCCGACGAGCTGCGGCGCCGGGATCTTGCCGGAGCGGACGTCCTGCATGGCGGCGAGCTGGAGCGCCTTCGCCGAGAGGAACGCCGCGACGGCCCGGGAGACGTCGGTCGAGCGCGGATCCGAGTCGAGGCGGGCGGCGGCCTTCGAGGCGAGCTCGGGATCGCGCGCCTCGATCGCCGCCTGGCCGGCCATTCGCAGCAGCACGAGGTCGTAGCGGTTTCCCGAGTAGCGCTCGACGAAGGCGTAGAGCGTCTGCGCCGCGCCCTTGAACTCGGCGCGCGCCTGGTCCTCGTTGCCCGCGCGCTGGGCGTTCTGCCCCCGCTCGAGGCGGTCGAGCCCTTCCCGGGCGAGCGCGGCCTCCTGGCCGCCCCCGGGGTCGACCTGATCGGCGTTCGCGGGGTCCTTCTCGCTCGCCTGCAGCACCGCCCCTCCGGCCGCGCCGGACGTCGTGGCGCACGCCATGAGCAGCGCGAGAAGGGCAGCGGCCGCGTTCTCTCTCTTCATCCCGTTCCTCATCTCCCGGGCCGGCCCGCGACGGCCGTCCCTCAGTTGGCCCCCGCGGGTGCCGCCGGGGGCGCCGGCGCGGCGGCTGGCACGGTCTTCGCCACCGGCTCCCCGGCGCGCTTGCGCGGCTCGGGCGACTCGGCGAGCGGCGCCGGCGAGAAGTCCTCGAGGACCATCTGGCCTTTGGCGTCCTTCAGGATCGGGTACTCGCGCGGGCGGTAGCGCGCGAGCGACTCCTGGATCTTCTTCGTCCACTCGTTCTTCACCCGGAGCTCGCGCGCGGCGTTCAGGGCCTGGACGTAGACCTGGACCGCCTGCTCCTCGTAGGGCTGGGCGAACTGGGCGAGCTGGTCCTGGTAGGCGGCCAGGTACTCCTCCTGCCCCGCCTTCTTGAACTCCGGCGGCACCGGCGCGTCGTAGAGCGTCTGGGCGAGCCGCTCGAGCATGTAGGCCTGGCGGTAGAAGGCGGCGAGCGTCCAGTCCGGCCGCTTGTACTTCTTCACCTCGTTGTAGAGCGGCGCCACCCTCTTGAGCTCCGCGAGCTTCGCGCCGAGCGCCTGCTTGAGCTTCTTCGGGTTGGTCGTGGCCGGAAGCGCGATCCGGTCGTAGCGCTCGAAGCGGCTCTCGGCGAGCCGGAACTCCGCCTCCGCCGCCGCCGCCGCGGCGGCCGGGTTCGCCTCCGGCTTCAGCCCGCGCCGCGCGAACTCCCCCACCGCCGCCTCGTAGGCCTGGAGGGCCGCCTTCTCGTTCCCGAGCTCGCGCTCGGCGAGCCCCACCCGCAGGTGGGCCTGCACGAGGAGCCCCGTCTCCTTGGTCCTCGCGAAGCGCCGGAGGAACTCCTGGAGCGCGTGGACCTCCTTCGCCCACTCCTTCTGCTTGCCGTAGACGAGCGCCGCGTGGAACTGGGTGCGGGCGGCGTCGTCGGCCTCGGGGTAGAGCGTCGCGTAGCGCGCGAAGGCGGCGGCCGCGGCGTCGTAGCGCTGCAGGTTCTCCATGGAGCGGGCCGCGTTGTAGAGCGCGTCCTTGCGGTGCTTGGACTTCGGGTACTTCTCGACGAGCAGCGCGTAGCGCTCGACGGCCTTCTCGAAGTCGTAGGTGTTCTCGGCGTTGTACGCCACCCGGAAGAGCGCGTCGTCCGCGAACTCCGACTTCGGGTAGTCGGCGTACAGCCGCTCGTAGAGGCGCAGGGCGCTCTCGAAGCGGCGGGCGCTCTCGTAGCACGACGCGGCGTTGTAGAGCGCCTTGTCCGCGAATTCGTGCTTCGGGTCCTCGGCGACGAGCGCGATGAACATGGCGGCCGCCGGCTCGTACTGGCGCTGCTCCATGAGCTCCTGGGCGCGGTTGAAGCGCCCGCCCAGCTTGAACTTCTGCAGGGAGCTCGCGAGAGCCGGGTTCTTGCCGACCTGGTTCTGCTGCAGGCGCGCCGCCGCCTTCTCGACCGCGCCCCAGTCCTTCATCGCGAGGTAGCTCTCGATGATCAGGTTCGCGGAGTACTGCGCCACCTGGGAGTCGGGCCAGCGCGCCACGACGTCCTCGAAGCGGCAGCGCGCCTCGTCGAACTGGTTGTGCGCGTAGAAGATCTCCGCCGCCTTGTAGGCGATGGCCGGGGCGCGCGGCCCCGCGCCCGCGACGTCCACGTACCCGTCGGAGTCGCGGACCAGGCTCTGCTCCACTGCGTCGAGCGGGATCGCCCGGGGGAGCTCCGCCTCCTTGCGGTCCTTGGAGACGAGCACCGGCAGCTGCGCGAGCTGCCCGGCGCGCTGGCGGCGGGTGACCTCCCCCTCCCAGGAGATGACGGCGGAGAGGCCGGCCTCGTCGCGGTGCTTGTCGTCCGCGGGGTCGTCGCGAACTTCGGCGTAGGTTTGGGCCGCGCCCTCGAAGTCGAGCGAGTTGTAGAGCGCGTCCGCGTAGTTGAACGCGAGCTCGTAGGCGCCCTTCGCGTGCGGGAAGCGCTTCAGGTACTGGCGGTAGGCCATCGCGGCCGCCCGGTACTCCTCGACCGCCTGGGGCAGCTTCCCCTGCTGCTTCAGCGCCTGCGCCTGGACGTGGTGGAAGCTCGCCGCCCGCGCCAGGTTCTTCTCCACCATGTCGCGGGTGTCCCGGGTGAGATCCCCGTTCCCGCGGTTCGCCTGGAACCAGGAGCCGTCCTCGTCGTAGGCGGCGACGAGCACCTCGCGCTCCTTCGCCTCCATGTCGAAGCGACGGTCGCGCTGCCAGGCGGTGACGACCTTGGCCTGGACCTTGGGGGCGTCCGGCGAGAGCGGCGCCGTGGCGAGGAACGCCTTGTAGGCCTCGACCGCCTCGCCGTAGCGGGTCTCGTCGAAGAGGATGTCGCCGAGCCGCTGGTAGACGAGCGCCTCGTAGGGCCGCCCCCCGAGCAGCTGGAAGTACAGGCGCGCGCGCGCCACGCCGTCGCCCTTCATGTCGGCGAAGCTGATCGCCGTGTACTGGATCGCCTCCGGCCACACGTCGCCGGAGGGCGGCTTGCCGGACTTCTTCGCCTGCTCCACGTAGGCGTCGAGGAGCGACGTGAAGGCTCCGACCGCCTGGTCGTAGTCGTCGAGGCGGTAGTAGGTCCAGCCGAGCTTGTAGAGGGCGCGCGCGTAGAGCGGGTGGTCCGGCCAGCCCTTCACGTGCGCGTAGGCCTCCGCCGCCTTCTTGAGGGAGCCGACGCGCAGGTCGTCGAACCAGAAGTCGCCGAGCCGCACCCACGCCTCGGGAACGAACATGCTCTTCGGGTAGCGCTCGATGAGCTGCGCGTAGGCGCGCAGCGCCTCTTCCTGGCGCCCCATCTCGCCGAGGCTGTAGGCGAGCAGGTACTGGGTGCCGTCGATGAAGCGGTAGCTCGGGAAGGCCTGGAGGAGCTTCCGGTAGAGCGCCACGGAGCGGCCGTAGTCGCGCTGCGGCTCCTCGGGAGGGTCGCGCCCAGCGGCGATGGCCTGCCGCAGGTCCTCCTTCCACCGTGCCAGCGCCTCGTTGTAATCCTCGGTCGAGCTCTCGTAGTAGAGCTCCGCGAGGCGGAACATGGCGTCCGGCGTGTAGGTCGGATCGGCCGGGTAGCGGGAGAGGAACTCCTCGAACTGCTGGATGGCGTCCTGCCGCTCCCTGCGGTCGAGCGCCTCGAGTGTCCCGATCGGCTTCTCGTAGCTGTCGTTCACGAAGCGGCGCCGCTCGTCGTACTTCTTGCGGATCGTCGCCTGGATCTCTTCGCGGTACTCCTTCGCGAGCGCCTCGAAGTTCGCGACCTCTCGGGCGAACTCGTCGACCTCCTTCTCGCTCACCGGAGCCGGGGCGGCCCCGGCGGCGCGGGGCGCGGCCTTCGGCTGCTTGCCGCGGTCGAGGCAGGACGTGAACCCGGACGAGGGCGTCGCCGCCCTGGGGAGCGCCGGCAGGGCGAGGGCCGCCGCCGCGAGGAGCGCCGCCCGGCCCGCCACTACTCGGCCTCCTGCAGGACGGCCTTGTAGTCGCCCTCGATGCCCGAGAGGTCCGCCGCCTTCTGGCTCGCCAGCTGCTGGATCCGCTCGATCCGCTCCCGCTTGCGCTGCCAGGCGACGTCGACCATGCCGACGTCGGCCTTGAGCACGAGGTCGTAGAACTGGCCGCGCACCTGCCGGAAGGAGTCGAGCGCGATCTGGCCGACGAGGTTCTTCGTGTCCTGTTGCGCGACCGCGAGCTCCGCGCCGGCCTCGTCGAGCCGCTGCCGCTCGGCCGCCACCTCCGCCCGGAGCGCCGTGGCGTCGTTGCGCGCCTGGCCTCGCAAGCCGGTCCGGACGCGCGCCGCGCGCGCCATGAGCTCGGGCAGGTCGGAGCGAAGCCCCTCGAGCTGCTCCATCTGTGCCTGGTCCGGGCCCCTCACCCGCTGCCGGTAGGCGGCGAGCTCGTCCGACTCGGCGCTGATGGCCCGCTGGTACGCCTCGCGGAGCAGGGTCTCCGCCGCCGCCCCCTCGAGCCCGGCCACCGAGTCGGCGGCGAGGTCGATCTCCTTCTGCAGGGCGGCGAGATCGCGCGCGTACCCGGCGACGACCGCCTCCTGCTGGCGAACCTCGTCCTGCACCTCCGCGCGCCCCTCGGCGGTCTGGGCGTCCCCCACGTGCTCGTCGAGCCACACCCGCGTCCCGGTGAGGGCCGCGTTCGAGGCCTCGATGACGTAGCCGAGCTGGAACGCGCGCCTCTGGAGGTCCGCGAAGCGGGTGCGCAGCCGCTCCTGGCGGTTCGCGACCTCCGCCGGGGTGCGCGGGAGCGCCGCCACCTTCTGCTCGAGGTCCAGGCGCTCGGCCCAGGCGCGGCGCAGGCCCGGCGCGGACTCGAACTTGGGGCCGAGCAGCGGCGCCGCGAGCCTCTCCTCGGCGTCGAGGACGCGCCCCTCGAGCCAGAGGGCGCCGTTCTCGACGGCCTCGGCGCGACCGTAGCCCTCGCGGGCGGACGCGAAGGCGTCGAGGCCATCGTTGCGCAGGAGCACGGCGTCGATCCGGTCGGCGAGCTGGCGCCCCTCGGCGAGCTCGCGGCGGCTCACGTCCACCTCCGCGACGACCGCCAAGGCGCGCGCCACGTCGCGCTGGGCGGTGGCCCAGCGGACGGCCACCGGCGGCAGCACCTGGGCGACGTCGAGCGGCCTGTCCTGGCGGCTCAGGATCTCGTTGAAGTAGCGGACCGGATCCTCGTGCATGGAGAGGATCGAGTCGATCTCGTCGCGCACCGGCGCGTACTCGTTCACGACGCGCGTGTAGCTCGCCACCGCCTCGTCGAAGCGGCCGAGCTTGAGCAGCAGGTGGCCCTGCAGGATGATCGCCTCGGGGGCGAGGCGGGACTCCGGGTAGAGGTCGGTGACGAGCCCGACGGTCCGCAGCGCCTGCTCGTACTTCTTCGCGCGCACCCAGGCCCAGGCCATCTCGTAGAGCGTCTCTGCGAAGCGCGGCGACTCGTTGCCGATCTCCTGGTAGGCGTCGATCGCCTCCTGGTAGCGGCCGAGGTCGGCGCGGACGCGCCCGAGCGCCATGGCGCAGTACTCGCGCACCTCGCGCTGCCGCGCGTCGCCCGGGGGCATCTGGAGGCAGGCCTGGAAGCGCTCCGCCGCGTGCTCGAGGTCCCGGGCCTCGGCGTAGAGCACGCCCTGCCAGTACGCGGCCTGGAGGTGGAAGGGGGCGGAGACGGCGGCGAAGGCGGCGAGCGCCTGGCGGCGCCGCTCCTCGGGAGACAGGTCCCGGCGCGAGGCGATGGCCTTGGCGCTGAGGTACGCGAGCTCCGCCGGCCCGCCGTCCGGGAAGGCGCGGTGGCCCTCGTCGAGCAGGAGGTCGACGCCCTCGGCGTCGCGGGTGCGCACCGCGATGTCGAGAGAGCGCAGGAGCGCCTCCCTCTGGTGGGGGGCGCCGGGGATCGCGAGCAGCTTGTGGAAGTAGTTCCGCGCGAGCTTGAACTCGCCCTGCTGGTAGAGGACCTCGCCGAGGTAGTAGAGCGCGGTCGGATACTCGGGCGAGGCGCGGAAGTCGGGGTCGTCGATGGCGTCGTAGAGCAGCACCACCGCCGGGGGCCAGTTCTGCAGGAGGAACTGGACCTCCGCCTCGGAGAACCTCTGCTTCGCGCGCTGCGACCGGTTCTGATCGGTTCCCAGGTACGCCCGCTCCACGAAGCGCAGCTGCGACTCGAGGTCGTCGTAGTCGCGGCGCAAAAGCTGGATGGGCGCCGGCTCGTCGGCCGCCGCCTGGATCGCGAGCCCCGCGCCGAGCGCGGCCGCGAGGATCGGGCCGGCTCTCACCGGTCGCCCCCGGCGGGCGCGGCCGCCGGGCGGTTCTGGCCTCGCTCTTCGGACTTGACGTCCACGTCGTAGCGGACGGCGGGGCGGTCCTGGATCTCGGCGGTGATCCCGCCCTTCTCGAAGCCGACCACCTTCACGCCGGTCACCTTCCCCGGCTCGGCGTTGAAGGTGTACGAGGACTGGACGCGGAACTTGTAACCCTCGAGGTAGCTGAAGACCCCGAAGCCCGATCCGCGGTAGACGAGCTTCACGGTGACCTGGTGGTTCCCGGGAACCACGCGGCCGTTGAAGATCTCGAACTCGTGGCGCTTGTCGAGGTCGCCTTCCTTGTCGACCTTCGTGTAGATGGGCGCCCCATCGAGCGTGTAGGTCGCCGACTCGAGGACGAACTCCGGCCCCATCTCGTTCTTGTGGTAGAGCACCGCGCGCGCACCCGTGGTGACGTCGCCGCCGATGACCATCTCCTGCAGGTTCATCAGGCGCGCCTTGGTGCGGAAGATCTTCTCCTTGAGCTCGTTCACCCGCTCCTCGAGGGTCTTCACCTTGAGGTCGGCGAGGTCGTCCGCGGACTGCGCCGGCGAAGCCGTCCGCGCCGGCACGGCGGGAGCGGGCGGAGGTGCCGGGGACGCCGTCGGCGCGGCGGCGGCCGGGCCGGGCGCCGCGCCAGGGTCCGCCGCCGGCGGGGGCGTCTGCGCGCGCGCGAGGCCCGGACCGAGGGCGAACAGGATGAGAATGAGGGAATGGGACCGTGGCACGATCGCCCTCTCTCCGGGCATTTTCGCCCCGATATTCAACTTATCAATTCTTATAGCATTCCCGCGCGGGCCACCGGATGACCCGGAGGTTTGCCCCCCTAGCCGCCCCGCTTCAACTCGGTCAGGACGAGTTTCGCGACGGCCTTCAATGTGTCGAAGACACCCACACCGGTCGGCGCGACCGCCTGGAACTCGGGGACGCCGCGCGGATTGATGAGGCGGTGCAACTCCTCGACGGTCGCGATGTTCGCGAGGTCCCGCTTGTTGTACTGCACCACGTACGGGATGCGGTTGAGGTCGTAGCCCTGCTCTGCGAGGTTCACCCGGAGGTTCTCCACGGACTCCAGGTTCGCCTCCATGCGCTCGATCTGGCTGTCGGCCACGAACACCACGCCGTCCACCCCCTTCAGGATGAGCTTGCGGGAGGCGTCGTAGAAGACCTGGCCGGGCACGGTGTAGAGGTGGAACCGGGTCTTGAAGCCCCGGATCTCCCCGAGCGAGAGCGGCAGGAAGTCGAAGAAGAGGGTGCGCTCCGTCTCCGTGGCCAGGCTGATCATCTTGCCCTTCGCCTCGGGGGCGGTCTTCGCGTAGACGTACTGCAGGTTCGTCGTCTTCCCGCAGAGTCCGGGACCGTAGTAGACGATCTTGCAGTTGATCTCGCGAGAGCTGTAGTTGATGAAGCTCATGTCCTAGCCGCTGAAGAGATTGTCGATGTCGTCGTCGGTGATCTCTGCGAAGGGGCTCTGCGTCCCGGGCATGGCCTGCTTCTTCGCGAGGTGATCGAAGACCTTGCCGAGCTCCTCCCCGGCCTTCTTCACGCGAAGTCTCACGAGGCCGAGCGAGCTCTTCGCGTCGAAGATCACCACCAGTACGACGCGCCCGCCCACGATGCTCATGTGGAGCGATTCGCGCTCGCCCTCGTGGAACTGGTTCGGAAACTCCTTCTCCCCGATGAGCTTCGCGAGGCCGCCCATGGCGGCGACGTTGCCGGCGGTGAGAGACGCGAGAGAGGTGGTGTCGAGGTTCTGCGCCTGGCCGCTCGCCGCGATGAGCTGTCCGTTCTTGTCGACGAGGAAGACGACCTTGGCGTTCGCGTCGCGCGTGAGGCGGTCGCAAATCCCGGAGATCTGCCGGAACTCCTCCTCGTACATCACCAGGCCGGGATTCATAGGACCGCCTCGCGGAATACCAGGGAACCGCCCCTCGATCAATCCCGCGCCCGACGCGACTCTAGCGCGCCGACGCGCTCCGCGGGAGCAATCGGCCGGCGAGGCGATATCGCCGCGCGCCGCCCCCTCGCTCAGAGTTCGCGCCGCCCGGCGAGGGCGCGAGCGAGCGTGACCTGATCGGCGTACTCGAGGTCCCCGCCCATCGGCACTCCCTGTGCGATCCGGCTCACGCGCACCCCGAGGGGCTTGAGGAGCTTCGCGAGGTACAGGGCCGTCGCCTCCCCCTCGACGTCGGGATTCGTGGCGATGACGACCTCCTCGGCGGGTTCGCGCTCGAGGCGCACGAGGAGCTCGCGCACCTTGAGGTCCGCCGGACCCACGCCGTCGAGCGGCGAGAGCGCGCCGTGCAGGACGTGGTAGCGCCCGCGGAACTCCCGCGTGCGCTCGATGGCGAGCAGGTCTGGGACGCCCTCGACCACGCACAGCACCTTCGGATCGCGCCGGTCGTCGGCGCAGATCGGGCACGGGTCGCTCTCGGTGAGGGTCTGGCACGAGGAGCAGCAGCGCACGTCGCGCACCACGCCGACGACCGCCGCGGCGAGCGCCTCGGCGTACGCGGGTCCCGCGTCGAGGATGTGGAAGGCGAGACGCTGGGCCGTCTTCTCCCCGATGCCCGGAAGGCGCGCCAGTTCCTTCACGAGCCGTGCAATGGGATCCGCGACGGCCATGGCGCCCTACAGGCCGAGCCCCGGCAGCTTCACGCCGCCCGCCGCCTTCTCCATCGTCTCGTCCGCGACGATGCGCGCCTTCTCGACCGCGGCGTTCACGGCGGCCGCGACCAGGTCCTCGAGGAGCGCCTTGTCGCCCGCCTCGAGCGCCTTCGGATCGATGATCATGCGGCGCACCTCGAAGCGCCCGTTCATGCGCACCGTCACCTGGCCGCCGCCCGCGTCGGCCTCGACCTCCACCTCGGAGAGCTTCTCCTTGGCCTCGGCCACGGCCTTCTCGATCTTCTTCGCCTGCCTCATGAGGAACTGGATGTCCATCGCCGCTCCGGTCTCCTCCCCTACAGCTCGTCGATGCCCTCGATGTCCGCCCCGAGCGCCCGCGCCGCCTCCTGGATCTTGGGGTGCGCACGGGCGGCCTCGCGCAGCCGCGCCGACTTCGCCTCGCGCTCCGCCCGCTCCACCGCCGCGATCGGCGCCCCCGCGGCCGGCTCGGCCGGTGTGGCGGGACCCACCTCCACGGCGAGGCGGACCGGGTGCCCGAAGAAGCGCGAGAAGGCGCGCTCCACGTCGCCGCGGCGGCGCTCGACGAGCGCCGGGTAGCTCGAGCCCGCGGCGAAGCGTACCCGGACCTCGTCCGCCCCGAGCGAGACCAGCGCGGCCTGCTTGAGCGCGGGGGCGAGCGCCGGGCTCTCCCCGGCGAGGTCGTCGACCGCCGCCCTCCAGCGATCGGCGGGAGGCGCCGGCCCGGGGTCCGCCGCCGCGGGCGGACCCGCCGGCGCGGCCGGCGCCACGCCGGCCGCGCAGCCGGGCGTTCCGAAGGACGCGACCTCCCTCGACGCCGGGGCCGGGGCTGGGTCCGCCGAGGCGGACCTCGGCGGCGGCCGCGGCGCGGGCGCTGCCCCGCCGGCGAGCGCCTCGACGCGAGCCACGAGGTCGGCGACGTCGACGCCGGGGGCGAGGAGCGCGCCCTTGAGGAGCGCCACCTCGAGGGCGTAGCGGGGCTGCTCGGCGAGCTTCACCTCCCCGACCGCGCGCTGGGCGATGTCGAAGAGGCGCCCGAGCTGGGCTTGGTCCGCCGCGGCGGCCTGGGCCTCGACCTCCCGGCGCTCCGCCTCGGGCAGGTCGAGGGGCACCTTGGGCGCGAGCTTCGCGACGGTCACGTCGCGCAGCCAGCGGACGACCTCCTCGGCCACCCGCTTCATCTCCAGCCCGCGGTCGAAGAGCACCTGGACCTCTCCGAGGATCGCCGCGCCGTCGCGCGCGAGCATGGCGCGGGCGATGCGTGAGACGGCGGCCGGGTCGATGGCGCCGACCGCCTCGGCCACTTCGGCGTCGCTCGGGGCATCGCCGCAGGAGGCGCGCACCCGGTCGAGCAGCGACAAGGCGTCGCGCATCCCGCCCTCGGCCGCACGGGCGACGAGCGCGAGCGCCCCGTCGGAGACCTTCATGCCCTCGGCGTCGGCGACCTTGCGCAGCTGTCCCGCGATCTGCGCGAGGTCGAGGCGCCGGAAGTCGAAGCGCTGGCAGCGGGAGACGATGGTCTCCGGCACCTTGTGAACGTCGGTCGTCGCGAGCACGAAGATGACGTGCTCCGGCGGCTCCTCGAGCGTCTTCAGGAGCGCGTTGAAGGCGCCCGTGGAGAGCATGTGGACCTCGTCCACGACGAAGACCTTGTAGCGGTCCCGCGCGGGCCGGTAGCGCACCGCCTCCACGATGTCGCGGATGTTGTCGACGCCGTTGTTGGAGGCGGCGTCGATCTCCACGACGTCGACCGAGCGCCCCTCGGCGATCTCCACGCAGGGCGTGCACCGGCCGCACGGGTCGGCGGTCGGCCCCTTCTCGCAGTTCACCGCCTTCGCGACGAGCCGGGCGGCCGTGGTCTTCCCGACCCCGCGGGGGCCGGTGAAGAGGAACGCGTGGGCGAGGTGGCCACGGGCGAGCGCGTTCGACAGCGTGCGCACGACGTGGTCCTGCCCGGAGACCTCGGCGAAGGTCTGGGGGCGGTACTTGCGGGCGAGGACGAGATAGCCCATTCGCGGACCTCTAGATGAAGCGGAGCCGGCCCACAATCCCCGGGCGCACGGAGAGCTGCCTACCGTTGCTCCCTTCCGGGCCTGGCGGGGTTCGGTCGCCCCCACGTCGCCCGAGGATTCTGGGCCGGCTCCTGTCGACTGGCGGAGAGGGTGGGATTTGAACCCACGGTCCACCTTTTGGGCGGACACACGATTTCCAGTCGTGCACCTTCGGCCGCTCGGTCACCTCTCCCGATCATAACGGGGGAACTGACGGCCCCCCGGGAAGGCCCCGGACGGCTTCCTCTTCCCCCTTCAGAGGAAGGACTGCGGAGAGCGAGGGATTCGAACCCCCGGTACCGTTGCCGGTACACCTGATTTCGAGTCAGGCGCCTTCGACCAACTCGGCCAGCTCTCCGCGGGCCGATCTACCCGATTTCCCACGCGGAGCCAAGAAGCAACCCACGCCCCTCGCATCCGCGCTATGGAGGGGGCGGTGCGCCGCCTTTGCAAGGGAGGACCGGGCATGTCCAGGACGACGTGGCATCGGGCGCCCGGATGGCGCGGGGGCCGCCTCCTCGCGGCCGTTGCCGCGAGCCTGGCCCTCGCCTGCGGAGCGGCAAACGCGCGCGAGGGCGAGAAGTGCCCCTCCGGGCAGGCCGACTGCGGCTCGGGGTGCGTGAGCCTCGCCACCTCGGCGAACTGCGGGGGCTGCGGCGTCGCCTGCCCAACGGGTTCGACGTGCTCCTCGGGGGCGTGCCAGGGCGCGCCCCTCGGCGTGGGTGCGCACGCCTTCAAGAACGACGTGGCGGGCCTCGGGACGAACCCGATGACGACCGCTTCCCTCGCCACCCGGACGACCGGGAGCACCTTCGTCGTCTTCGCCGGCGCGGGCATCGCGGGGGGCACGGCCTTCCAGTCGCTCTCGGACAGCATGGGCAACACCTACCGGGCGATCGGCGTCCCCCAGCCCTACGCGGGCGGCCAGGGCGAGCTCCGCGCCTTCGTCTGTAGCCAGCCATGCAGGGGCGGACCCGGCCACACCTGGAGCCTCAACAAGCCGGATGCCCTCTCGAACTGGGAGACGGTGCTGTTCGTCGTCGAGATCCTCGGGACCGCGTCGCTCGACGCATTTGCCCAGGCGGACGCCACCTCCTCGCCGCTCGCGCCGGGCGCGGTCGTCACCTCCAGGGCCGGGGACCTGCTGCTCGTCTGCGCGCTCGCCGCGTCCTACGGGACGCCGGACGTCTACACGCCCTCGGCGGGCTTCGCGCTCCTCGACGACCAGACGAACGGAACGAACTCGCTCGGCGGCGCCGACGCGTGGTCGCTCGCGGGTCCGCCCGGCACCTACACCGGGTCGCTCGCGAGCTCCCTCGCGACTTCGGGGGCCATCTTCCTCGTGGCCTTCGCGCCGCCCTGAGGTGTGCGACCCGCCCGACGGGCGACCCCGCGAAGGTTGCCTCGCACGGCGGGCGGACCGCCCGCGCCCGTCCCGGGCCCCGAGGCGGCGTCGCGGCCCCGCGACCGGCGGACGGCGACCGGCGGCGTCCCCCCTCCTTCGCGCGCGACGAGCGCGCCCCCGGGCGGCGGCCCTCCGCGCGAACTGGTCAATGCCGAGGGGCGATAGTCACAGTAAGCGAATTCTTCTACTTGTGAATGACCGTCCGGGCACTTAGGGGTCGGACGAGAAGCGCGCGGCCCACCGCGCCCCAGGCGTGGCGTCCGCGGGGGAGGTTCCATGGTCGAGACGCGCCGGCTGTGCCGATTCGTCCCCCTGCTCGTCCTCGCCACGGGGTGCGGGATGGAGGCCTCCTCCCCGGCGGAGACCCCGCCGGGCGCGACCGCGTCCGCCCGCTGCTCCAACGGCTACACGAGCTGCAGCGGCGCCTGCGTGAACCTGCGGTCGAACGCCGCGAACTGCGGCGCCTGCGGGCACGCCTGCGCCGCCGGACAGGTCTGCCAGCGCGGCACGTGCTCGGGGTGCCCCTCCGGCGCGACGGCCTGCAACGGCACCTGCGTGAACCTGCTGACGAGCGCCTCGAACTGCGGCAGCTGCGGCAACGCCTGCCCGTCCGGGGAGACCTGCTCTTCGGGCGCCTGCGCCTGCCCGAATCCCTCCACGGTGTGCGGCACCGCCTGCGTGAACCTGCTGACGAGCGCCTCGAACTGCGGCAGCTGCGGCAACGCCTGCGCGTCGGGGGCCACCTGCTCCGCCGGCGCCTGCGCCTGCCCCGGCGCGGAGACGGTCTGCGACAGCGCCTGCGTCGACACGACCACGAGCGCGGCGAACTGCGGCGCCTGCGACAACGCCTGCCCGTCCGGGGACACCTGCTCCGCCGGATCGTGCATCTGCCCGGCCGGCTCGGCGGTCTGCGGGACCGACTGCGTGAGCCTCGCCACCTCCCAGAACTGCGGCGGATGCGGGATCGCGTGCGCGAGCGGCCAGGTCTGCGCAGGCGGGACCTGCGTCACCGGGCTCGCCGTCGGCGCCCACACCTACAAGAACGACGTGGCCGGCCGCGGCACGAACCCGATGACGACGGCCGCCATCGCCACCCAGGCGACCGGAAGCACGTTCGTCGTCTTCGCCGGCGCGGGCATCTCCGGCGCCGACGCGTTCCTGTCGCTCGGCGACAACCAGGGCAACACCTACACCCAGGTCGGCACGGCGCAGCCGTACGCGACGAACCAGGGAGAGCTCCGCGCCTTCGTCTGCAACCAGCCCTGCCAGGGCGGCAGCGGCCACACCTTCAGCCTCTACAAGACGAGCTCGCTCGCGAAGTGGGAGACCGTCCTCTTCGTGGTGGAGGTGCTCGGCGCACCGACCCTCGACACCTTCGCGCAGGCGAACCTCTCCACGCTCAGCGCCGGGCTCACCGCGACCACCTCCAGGGCCGGCGACATGCTGCTCGTGTGCGCGCTCGCCGCCTCGTACGGGTCGCCGGACCGCTACACCCCGTCCGCGGGGTTCACCCTCCTCGACGACCAGACGAACGGCTCGAATTCGCTGGGGGGCGCCGACGCCTGGGAACTCGCCGGCGCGCCGGGAGCCTACACGGGCACTCTCACGAGCTCGCTCGCGAGCTCCGGCGCCATCTTCCTCCTCGCCCTCTCGCCGCCGTGATGCACGGCGCTTCCTAGCGCCGCGTCCGGAAGAAGTCGCGGAGCAGCGCCGCGCACTCGTCCGCGCGCACGCCTCGGACCACCTCGAAGCGGTGGTTCAGGCGAGGGTCGGCCGACAGGTCCATGAGGGATCCCACCGCTCCCGCCTTGGGGTCCGGCGCCCCGAGGACGAGCCGGTCGATGCGCCCGAGCACCATCGCCCCGGCGCACATGGCGCACGGCTCCAGGGTCGCGACGATCGACACCCCGGTGAGGCGCCAGCGCCCGAGGGTCCGTGCCGCCTCCTGCACGGCGATGAGCTCGGCGTGGGCGGTCGGGTCGAGCGACCCCTCCCGGCGGTTGTGGCCGCGCCCGACGATCTGCCCCTCGAAGAGTGCGACCGCCCCCACCGGAACCTCGCCGGCCTCCCCCGCCCGCCGCGCCAGCGCGAGCGCCTCTCCCATGGCCTCGCCGTGGGTCATGGCAGCGCCCGGGCCGATTCCTGCGCCCCGGGCAGCCGGAGCTCGGGGTGGTCGGCGCAGTCGAGGCCGCAGGCGCGGCACGTCTCCAGCGCGCACTTCGGGGTGATGCGCCCTCCGACGCCGCGGCGGTACTCGCGGGCGAGGAACGACTTCTCCAGCCCGTGGTCGATGAAGTCCCAGGGAAGCCGCTCGTCGAGCCCCACCTCGCGCGTCACGAAGAAGTCCGGGTCGTGGGGCCACCGCGCGAGCGCCGCGGACAATTGGCCCCTCGACCGGAGCGCCGCCTCGAGGAGGTCGGCCGCCCGCCGGTCGCCGCGCGAGAGGAGGGTCTGGAGGTAGGCCTCCCGGGGGCTCATGAAGTCCACGTCGACCCCGAGCGGACGAAGCTCCTTCTCGAGCATGCGGCGCTTCCCGGCGAGGCACCGCTCGCCGTGCATGGGCGCCCACTGGAACGGGGTCCAGGGCTTCGGCACGAACGGGTTCACCGACAGGGAGATGCGGCCCATGCGGCCGGTCCGGCGGGCCTCCGGCACCATGACCTCCTCGCGGATGCGCAAGGCGATCCGCGCCATCCCCAGCACGTCCTCGTCGGTCTCGGTCGGCAGGCCGCACATGAAGTAGAGCTTCACGTGGCGCATGCCGGCGGCGAGCGCGCTCCGCGCCGCCTCGACGATCCGATCGTCCGAGAAGTCCTTGTTCACGACCCGCCGCATCCGATCGGTCCCCGCCTCGGGGGCGATGGTGATCGACCTCTCCCCCCCGGCCGCGAGCCGCCGGGAGAGCTCCGACGTGATGGCATCCACGCGGAGGGAGGACGGGCTGAAGGAGCCGCCCTGCTCCCCGATGAAGCAGGTGAGGGGGTCGAGCCCCGTGTAGTCGCTGGTGTCGGGGCCGACGAGCCCGACGCGCATCCCCTTCTCGATGCCGCGCCGGACCTCGGCCCGGAGCACCTCCAGGTCGACCTCCCGGTAAGGGCGCTGCACGAAGCCGGCCGCACAGAAGCGGCAGCCCCACAGGCAGCCGCGAGCCACCTCGGTGAGGAAGAGGTCCCCGAACTGGGCGTCGGGCGAGTCGACGACGCGGCTCGTCGCGACCGGGCGGAGGTCGGCCACGTAGGCGCGGCGAACCCGCTCCGGCGCCGGCGCGCGCGGCTCGAAGCGCGTCACCCAGGCGCCGCCGCCGTCCCGGGTGTCCGCGTACGCGACGTCGTAGAGCCCCGGGGCGTAGCTCCCCGGCAGCGCCGCGAGGGCGGCGACCAGCTCGGGGCGCGGGAGGTCGCGGGGGGCGTCGGCGACCGCCCGGAAGAACCCCGGCAGGAGCACCTCCCCCTCCCCGACGAGGAAGAGGTCGAAGAAGGGGGCGAGCGGTTCGGGGTTGATCTGGACGGCGATGCCGCCCCCGACGACGATCGGGTGGCGCTCGTCCCGGCCGCCGGCACGCAGCGGCAGGCCCGACCGATCGAGGATCTCGAGGACGTGGACGTAGTCGTCCTCGAAGGAGAGCGAGAAGGCGATCACGTCGAAGTCCCGCAGAGGCCTCGCGGACTCGACGGACCGGACGGTCCCCGACTCCGCGTCCGGGAGGAATACCCTCTCGCACAGCACGTTCGGCTCGGCGTTGGCGATCCGGTACACCGCGTGGAGGCCGAGGTTGGCCATCCCCAGGCGGTACGCGTTCGGGTAGACGAGGGCGAGGCGCAGTCGCCCGCCCGGCTCCTTCCGCACCGCACCTGGCTCGAGCCGGGGACGATCCATCGCGCCCATACCTATAAGGAAAGCGGCTCCGACGCACGCGGCGTGCCGGGCGCGCCGGTGCTAGAATCCTCGCCCCTCCAACCGCCCGGGGACCGATGAACCTCCCGCTCGCCCTCCTCCTCGCCGTCCTCTCGCAGGGACCCGCCGCGTCCCCTCCGTCGATCGACTGGAGCAAGGTGCCGGCCACCGTCGGGGCCGACGTCCTCACGCCCCAGCAGAAGACGGTCCTCGCAAAGGTGCTGCAGGAGGAGTACTGCTACTGCGGGTGCCCGCACACGCTTCTCGGCTGCCTGACCGAGCACGCCGACTGCAAGCACGCCCCCCGCATGGCGGCGCTCGCGGCCCGGCTCGCCGGCCAGAACATGGCTGTCTGGGACATCCGGCGCCTGCTCACCGAGTACTACTCGTCGTTCGACCGCTCGAAGCGTGCGAAGCTCGACGTCGCGAGCTTCGGCCCGGCGCGGGGCGACGCGAAGGCGCCCGTGACCATCGTCGAGTTCTCGGACTTCGTCTGCCCGTTCTGTGCGCAGCTGAGGCCCAAGCTCGAGGACTTCGTCGAGAAGCACCCCGACCAGGTGAAGCTCGTCTACAAGCCCTTCCCGCTCCTGCAGCACCCCCGGGCCGAGGAGGCGGCGGAGGCAGCGGAGTGGGCGCGGGACGAGGGGGTCCTCTGGCCCTTCTACGACGCGCTGTTCGACAACAACCGGGCGCTCGACAACGCTTCGCTCGGGGCGATCGCCGAGCGGCTCGGGAAGGACCCCGACGACCTCAAGAAGGCCCTCGAGACCGGGAAGTACCGCGCGCGCGTCCTGGAGGCGCAGGCCGAGGCCCGGCGCGCCGGCATCCAGGGCACCCCTTCCCTCTTCTTCAACGGCCGCCGGCACATCCTCCCGGACTACTCCGAGACGGTCCTCGAGTTCGTGCTCGAGGACGAGCTCGAGTGGATCCGATCGACCGGCTGGAAGGACTAGGCGAGTGGAGCGCCACACCCTCGACATCGACGCCCACGGCCGCGTCGTCCCCCAGTCGGACGAGGTGCGCCGTGCGCTCGCGGACCGCGCCGGCCGCTTCGAACTCGTCCCGTCGGCCCCCGATCTGCTCGTCGCCGTGCGCTCGCCGGCGGGCGGCGGGCCGGCGCCCGCCTCCCGTGCCGTGCTCGCAGGCGACCTCGCCGCCTTCCCGCTGCCGGACTTCGTGGGCTTCGTCCACCAGGCGCGGATGACGGGCGCGCTGCGCGTGCTCGTCGGCCCCTACGCCCGCTCCATCTACTTCCGCGACGGCCAGGTGCGCGGGGCGTCCTCGGAGGCGCCAGGAGAGCGGATCGGAGAGGTCGCGGTGAGGCTCGGCTTCCTCGACGAGCGGCAGCTCACGGACGCCGTCGCGAGCGGGCGCCCAGTGGGCCGGATCTTCGTCGAGCGCGGACACATGACGTCGAACGACCTGTGGAAGGTGGTCCACGAGCAGGTGGCCTCCGTCTTCCACGCCGTCCTCATGGCCCGCGAGGGGACCTTCTACCTGCTGCAGGGGGCGTTCGAGGAGGTGCCCGGCGCCCCGCTCTCGGTCGACACCCAGGGCCTGCTGATGGACGCCATCCGGCGCATCGACGAGATGAGCCACTTCCGCGGGCGCATCCCGAACGCGCAGGTGTTCCTGCGCCGCAAGGAGCCCCGGCGGCAGGTCGCGCTCGAGCCCGACGAGCAGCGGCTGCTCGAGATGATCGACGGCCGACGCAGGCTCGCCGACCTCGCGCGCGACGGGCACGTCTCCGAGTTCGACGCGACAAAGATCGTGTTCCGGCTGGCCGAGGTGGGCTACGTGGAGGTCTCGGAGGCGGCGGCGGCTCAGGTCGCGGCGCCGACGGATCCCGCCCGCGCGGTCGCCGCCGGCATGAACGACATCCTCCGCGACATCGCCGGGGCCGTGGTCGCCTTCCGCGGCGCGGAGGCCTTCCTGCTCGGCGCCCGCGCCTTCCTCGCGGACCCGGCCTCGCGCTTCGGCCCCCTGTGGCGGGGCGCCTCCGCCCGGTCCGACGGATCGGTCGACGAGGACGAGATCCTCCGGAACCTCGCGGCGCTCGACGCGGCCACGGTCCGCAAGATCGAGCCGACCGGCGAGCGCCCGAGGCTCCTCCGCGACGCCCTGCGCGAGCTCATGTTCTTCTACCTGTTCCAGGCCGGGGAGCGGCTGCCGCGCGACGCCGACGAGGCCGTGTCACGGTCCGTGAAGCAGAAGCTCGAGGCGATCGAGGGCCTCCTGCCTTGAGCGGGGCCGCGGCGCGGCTGCCCTGGATCACGGCGGACGTGCCCGGCTCCGGCGGAGCGGTGAAGGCCTCCCCCGAGGACTTCCGCGTCGACGAGATCCCGGCGTACCTGCCGTCCGGCCAGGGCGAGCACCTGTATCTCCACGTCGAGAAGCGGGGCCGCACGACCCGCGACGTCGTCCGCGCGCTCGCCGCCGCGCTCGGGGTCGACGAGCGTGACGCAGGGGTCGCCGGGCTGAAGGACCGCCAGGCGGTCACCACCCAGTGGCTCTCCTTCCACACGCCGCGGGACCCGGACCCCGCCTCCCTCTCCGAGGACGGGTTCCGCGTGCTCTCCGTCTCGCGCCACGCGAACAAGCTCCGCACCGGGCACTCCCGCGGGAACCGCTTCCAGATCCTCGTCCGCGGCGGCGACACGGGCGCGGCGCGGGCCTGTGCGGCGGCGCTCGCGGAGCGCGGCTTCCCGAACTTCTTCGGCCCGCAGCGCTTCGGCGTCGCGGGCCGCAACGCGGACCTGGGGCGGGCCATCCTCATCGGCCGGCTCGACGACCCCGATGCCCGGCGCGCTGCACGCGACCGCTTCCTTCGGCGCCTGTGCCTCTCCGCGTGGCAGTCGCTCCTCTTCAACCGGTGGCTCGAGGAGCGCATCCGGGACGGCCTCTTCGAAAGGGCGGTCAACGGGGACGTCATGAAGAAGCTCGAGACCGGCGGAGTCTTCACGTGCTCGGACGCGGCCGTGGACGGAGAGCGCGTGCGGCGCTTCGAGATCTCGCCAGCCGGCCCGATGTTCGGACACAAGCTACGCCCAGCGGAGGGCGAGGCGGCCGAGCGCGAGGCCCGAATCCTCGCCGCCGAGGGCATCGGCCAGGCCGAGCTCGCGCGGGCGGGTGGCGAGGCCGAGGGGACGCGGCGGGCGGGCCGCCTGCCGCTCCAGGTCGAGCTCGAGGCAACGGCGGAGGGCTACCGGGCCGCCTTCGAGCTCCCGCGGGGCTCGTACGCCACGGTGGTGATGGGCGAGCTCGTGAAGGGCGAGGCGGACCTCGCAGAGGCGGGCGACGGGCAGTAGACCCTAGCCGACCCGGTCGAGGAACTCGCCGGCCTTGTGCCCGAGGTACGAGAGGACGGCCAGGTCGGAGGCGGTGAAGGCGCCGCCCCCCTTGTTGAGGAGCTCGAGCGCCCCGCGCACGCGCCCCCCGGAGGAGATGGGGGCGCACAGGGCCGACCGCGTCGCGTAGCCGACCGCCTCGGACACCGCGCGGTAGAAGCGGGGGTCCTTCTCGGCGTCGGAGACTGCGAGGCAGACGTTCTCCTGCGCACTGAAGCCGACGAGCCCCTTCCCGAAGGGGACCGAGAGGCGCCGCCGCAGGATCTCCTCGGCCTTGGGCCCGCGGGCGGCGACGAACGCGAGGTCGTTCGTCTGGAAGCGCCCGAGCAGGACGGCCCCGGCGTCGCACCGGACCTTCTCCATCGCCAGGTCGAGGATGAAGCTCAACCCCTCCTCCCGGTCCGTCCTCCGGTTGAGCTCGGCGGTGCGGAAGAACACGTCCGCGAGCACGTCGCCCGGGCCGGTGTCGCCGATGGCCACGCGCCCGATCCTGTCAGGCTGCGGCTCGGCGGGCCCGGCCACCTCCTCCACGAGCGACGCGACCGTGTCCGGCGTGAGCCGGGGAGCGGGCGCCGGGCGCTGCGGCGCGGGTGCCGGGCTGCGAGAGAGCGTCGGCGGGGCCTGCCCCGGGGACGGAGGCCGCTGCGGCGGGCTCGACGCCCTCGGGGGCGGTGCCGGAGGCGCATGCATGACCGCCGTGCGGTTCGGGTCCGAGGGCGGAGGCGCGGGCGCCTGCTCCCCTTCGCGCATCTCGCGGATGCGGAACACGCGGGCACCGCCCGGGTCGGTCACGTGAATGGATCCGTCGCTCTGGATGTCGCAGAGGATGTTGGCTGCGAGTTCGCCGCCCCCTACCTTCTGAAGGCCGACCTTGAGGGCGGCGAGCCAGTTCTCCGACTCGACCCGCAGCGTGACCGCCATGGGTAGCTGCGGCGGGGCTGGGGGTACGTAGACCTCGAACTTGGGCATCGAATCGCTCCCGGTGCGGGGCCTGGCGCGGCCTCAAGGGGGTCCGGGCGGTGCGCCCGCGCTCCCGCGCCGTCTCCTCGGACGCTATCCGCGGGTCCGGGGCGAGTCAAGAAAGCCCGGCGTATACTGCGAGGGACTCCTTGCGCCTCGCGCTCCTCAGCTGGGCCAGCGTCCTCGCCGCCGCGTCCCCTTCCTCCGGCTCGATCCCGTCGCGGCTCGACGCGGCCCTCGCCGGCCACGCCGCCGGAGCGGAGCGCGCGGCGTGGGCGAGCTCGCTCCTCCTCGGCGCCCCCTACCGGCTCTCTCCTCTCGGCGAGGGTTCAGGCGTCGATCCCGACCCCCGGTTCCGCCTCGACGCCTTCGACTGCGTGACGCTCGTCGAGACGGCCATCGCGCTCGGCAACGCGAGGACCGTCGCGGAAGCCGAACGGCTCCTCGACGACGTGCGATACGACGGGGCGCCGTCCTACGGGAGGCGCAACCACTACGTGGAGTCACAGTGGCTGCCCTCCCTGGAGCGGAAGGGGTGGCTCAGGCCGGTGACGCGAGAACTCGCCGGCTCCGCAGCCACACGTATCGTGAAGCACCTGGACGACGCCACCTGGGAGCTATCGGCCCGCGCGGGGCACGTGGTGCGTGGCCTCTCGTTCCCTGACCTGCCCCGCGGCGACTTCGCGCTGGACGTCGTGGCGCTCCCGGACCTCGTCGAGATCGCCGGCGCCATCCCCAACGGCACCGTCGCTCTCGTTGTTCGGGAGGACCGGGAACATCGGCCGACGCGAGTCACGCACATGGGGATCGTCGTCGTCCGCCCGGACGGAACCCGGGCATTCCGGCATGCGAGCGACGTGCCCGGCTCGTCGCAGGTGCGCGACGAGGCTATGGAAGCCTTCGTCAGGCGCGCAGCGCGCTGGCACTGGAAGGTGGTCGGCGTCAGCCTCTACGGGATGCCGGACAACTCGGCGCGCGCGCGCGAGTTGCTGGAGAAGGAATCCGGGCCGGAGGGGCTCAGGGGTTCGGGCAAGTAGTGTTCGCTGAGCAGGCTGGACTGGCAACAACCGACCCAATGTAGTCCGTGCCGGCAACTGGCGGGTCCTGCGGCCACTGGTTCCAGGATGCGTCCACGCCCGTGGCGTTGGCCGAAATCCCCACGCCCGCAGGACTGCTCGTCGTGTCGTAGCAGCCGATGTAGTTCGCCGCTGGCGGCGATGCAGAGCACGCGGACTGGTCAGCTCCGCCCGCAAGGTTCAAGCTGCCCACAACGTAGACCAGAACCTGATCGTACTTGTTGCCAGCGAACTGGTTCCCGCGAGCCACGAGGGTTATCGCGTTGCTTGTGTCACCGCTCGTGACGGCGATTCCGCCCCCCCGTCTTAGGGTCCCCGATATGTTGTGCGACGTCGTAGCAGAGTTCTTCGTCAGAACGTTGCCGGTCAAGGCTGCGGACACGGCGTTGGATGAGGCGTCTAGGATGATGCCGGAGTCGGTCGCTCCGGTGATCGTTGAGGACTGGAGAGCGACGGGGCACGTACCCGCGTGGTAGACGCCCGTCTTGCTCGTCCCGTCCACCTTGACGTCCAGAACCGTGATCGTGCCCGAACCGGAGCCGCAGTTCGTCTGCACGGCGTTCGCGCTCGAGGAGCCACCCTGGACCTCGAATTCAGAGAGCGTTGCTCCCGCATCGAGCTGAACGACGGGCGAAGCCGTGCTGGCCCCGGCGATCGCATAGAGGTGAGTGCAGGACTGACCGGCCGGGCATGCCGCTGCGTCGGAGGTGAGCGTCACGCCAGCGCCGACCTCCAGCTTGCTGCTCACGCTGAAGCTCATCGTCGCGCTGGTCGCCCCGGTCGCCTTCACGACGGACCCCGGTGCGCTCGCCGCCGCGAGCGCGTCCTGGAGCGACGCGAAGCGGCACTCCGGCGGGCTCTGCGCGCCCGTGGGGGCCGGGGTCGCGCTGGCCGCGGCTCCGTTCACCGAGTCGGCGTAGTAAACGGGCCCGGCAACCGGGCAGACGCACGCCTCCGCGCCACCGGCCCCCGTCCCGCACGCGAGGCCGGCCGAGCAGGACAAGCTGCAGGGCTGGCAGGTTCCGGACTGGTCGGAGGACGCCCCGACGCACCGCTGCCCGGTCTGGCAGTTCGCGTCGCCGTTGCACTGGGCGCCGCTCGTGGTCACGGTGCAGGCCACGAGCTCGAGCGCCACGAGGGGAACGGCGAGCCGGCCGACCTTCCCCATCATTAGAAGTACCCTCCGAAGACGAGAATGCCTCCCCCGGTCAGGGCTGCAACGCCTGCGACGCCGTAGAGCACGTTCGCGGTCGTCGCGTTGTTCTTGGCCTTCTGCGCGAGCGAGTTGGCGGCGGACGGGCTCGACGGGTACCCGTGGAGCAGCGAGTTCTGCGCGTTCTGGGCCTCGATGCCCATCCAGATCCCGGCGCCGGCGGCGACCACCGCGACGCTCCCCGCGATGATGGGACCGAGCCAGTTCTTCCGCTCCACCTTCGCCGGCGCCTGTGTCGAGGCGGTGGCGACCGGCGGAGGGGGAGGCGGGGCCGGGGTCAGGTTGGGGGGCGTCGTCGGCTGCACGACCGGCGGCTGGGCGGCGGGCACCGCGACGCCAGGCGGGGCAGCCTGGAGCGAGAGGCCTACCTCGTGGGAGCGCTCGGGCGAGAGGATGACCTCGCGCGAGACGGTGCGATAGCCGCTCTTCGTGACCGAGACCACGTGGCTGCCCTGAGGGAGTGCAGCGTTGAACGGGGAGCGGCCGCGCAGCTGGCCGTCGATCCACACCTCCGCATCGCTGGGGTCGCTCGTGACGTAGAGCATCTGTACGCCGCTCGCTGCCAGCCGCGCCTGGAGGTTGGCGATGACCCGCTGCACCGTCTCGCGGTTCTGCGCCTTGGGCACCTCGCGAAGGTAGTCGTTGTAGGCGTTGAGGGCGGCCGGGATGTCCCCGAGCTTCTCGTAGGCCTGGCCGATGTTGTAGTGGAGCACCCCGCTCGGCTTGATCTTGTACGCGGCCTGGAACTCGGAGATGGCCTCCCGGTAGCGCGCTTCCTTGTAGTAGGTGACTCCCTGGCGGAAGTGCGCCTTCGCCTCCGCCGTCTTGGCGTCGTCTGCCTGGGCCGCCTTCGACGCAGCGAGCGAAGGCGCCGGCACGAGCGTGACGAGGAGGGCCGCGGCGACCGCGGCGGGCATGTACCTCATGTCGCTCCGGGTGCCGACCGACGGTCAGCGATAGGGGTCCAAGATATCGTTCAACTGACCCGCATTGTCGCCGCTCTCTTGCTCGGAGGGAACCCCGCGCTTGGGCGCCGGCGTACCTTTCGATGTCCTCCGCTTGCTCACACGCGCCGGCGGCTTCGCCTTGGCGGGGGTCTCGCCCCGGGCCTCGGGTGCCGCCGGAGCCGCGGCGGGCGGCGGGGGCGGCAGGGACGCCGCCGCGTTCGCGGCCTCCTGCGCCCTGGCCGGCGCGGCGGGATCGGGGAGGATCTGTGCCTCCTGCGCGGGCGGAGCCTCCGCCTTCGGCGGAGCGGGTGGCGTGCCCTCGGGCCGACGGAGCGTCAGCGCCGCGAGCGCGGCGGCGACGATGGCGAGCGCGGCGGCCCCCAGGATGGCGGCCGCGTGGGACTGCGTGCGGCGCCGGCGCCAGGTCTCGATCTCGTGGTTTTGCTGCATCCCGTCCCGCCCCGCCGAGGGGTGCGGGGTCATGCGGGGCACCTCCCGCAGCGTCACGCTCGGATCCGTGTCCAGGATGGGAAGCGTCCCCCCGCGCGAGCCCGAGCGCCGCGGCACCGCCTTCCCAGCCTGGTTCGTCATGAGTGGCGCGAGCGCGGTGCCGAAGATGGGGGTGTGCAAGGGCTCGAGGTCTATGGCCGCCATCGCGCGCGTGAGGTCGGCGGCCACCTCGGCCATGCTCTGCTGCCGCCCTTCCGGCTTCTTCACGAGCGCACGCATGATGAGCGTCTCCACCTCGACGGGCAGGTCCGCGCGGAGCCGCCGCGGGGAGAGCGGGGCCTCGCTCTGGTGCTTCAGCAGGGTCGCGAGCGGCGTGTCCCCCTGGAAGGGAAGTCGCCCCGTCACCACTTCGTAGGCCACGACCCCGAAGGCGTAGATGTCCGAGCGGTGGTCCACCGTGGTCGCCGACGCCTGCTCCGGCGACATGTACTCCGGCGTCCCGATGATGGAGCCAGCGCGGGTGAGGCGCTTCCCCTCGGTACCGAGCGCGCTCTTCGAGATGCCGAAGTCGAGCACCTTCACGAAGTCGGCTCCGTCCTCGCGACGAACGACGAACACGTTCTCCGGCTTGAGGTCCCGGTGGACGATGCCCCGCTGGTGCGCCGCCCCCAGCGCGCGGCAGATCTGCATGAGGATCGGCAGCGCACGGGTGAGCGACAGGGCCCCCTCGCGGTTGATCACGCGCGCGAGGCTCTCGCCTTCGAGCGCCTCCATCACGAAGTACGCCGAGCCCTCGGCAGTGTGGCCGAAGTCGAAGACGTCGATGATGTTCTCCTGCCCGATCTGGCTGGCGGCGCGCGCCTCGTGCTGGAAGCGGCGCAGCAGCTCCTCGTCGCGCGAGAATTCCGGGCGGAGCACCTTCACCGCCATCCGCTTCCCCAGGGCGACGTGCTCGCACAGGTACACGGTGCCCATCCCGCCTTCGCCGATCCGGGTCAGGATGCGGTAGCGATCTGCGAGGGTCTGGCCGACGAGACCCTCGCCCTGCGGGAGCGGCGTGCCGTCCACCGGGCAGATGAGGACGCCTTCCTCGCTGGGCGTCCGGCAGGTTGGGCAGACGGGCATACGCGAGAGCGATTCTTGGTTTAAGCTACCACAAGCGGCCGGAACCCCCAGGCAAAGAGAGGCCGAGACCGAGTGGCAGAGCTGTTCGTCGAGAACGGGATTTGCGGCGGGACCGTCTTCTTCCTGCCCGACGTGCCCACGGTCCTCGGGCGCTCGGCCGAATGCCAGGTGCAGATCGCCGACCCGTGGATCTCGAGCATGCACGCCATGTTCGAGCGCCGCGGCGACCAGCTCTGGCTCGTCGACCTCGACAGCCGCAACGGCACCTGGGTGAACGAGACGCGCGTTCGCGAGTCGCAGCTGCAGCCCGGCTCCAAGCTGCGCTTCGGGAAGACCGTCGTCGACCTCCGGGACGACCGGACCCCCCGGCCCCCCACCCCGTTGCTCTCCGAGCACGGGACCGTCGTGCGCTATCTCGCCGACCTGCAGAACGAGGTGAAGCAGGCGCACGACGTCGAGCCCAGGCGCGACACCGACGCGAACAGCCGGCGCACGACCGGGCGCGGCCCCGCCTCGCGTCGCCAGATCGCGGTCCTGAACGACATCGGCAAGGCCCTCATCGACGCTCCGGACCTCGACACCTGCCTCTCCAAGATTCTGCACACCGTCGCCGCGGCGGTGCGCGCCGAGCGGTCGTCGCTCCTCCTGATGGACGAGCAGGGACGGATGGTGGTGCGGGCGAGCGACCCCCCGGGTTCGGCGCCCCGCTTCTCCGAGACCGTGGTCGCCACCGCCGCGAAGAGCCGTGCCGGCCTTCTCACGATCGACGCCCAGCAGGACCTGCGGTTCGCGGCGAGCCAGTCCGTCATCGCCCAGGGCATCCGCTCCTGCCTGTGCGTGCCCATCTGGGCGGACAACCGGATCCTGGGCATGCTCGTCCTCGATCGCGGCTTCGTCGACCCCTTCACCGCCGACGACCTCGAGCTCACGACCGTCGTCGGCTACCAGACCGCGCTCGCCATCGAGCGGGCGCGCTTCCTCGAGCGCGCGGTCGCGATGGAGCAGCAGCGCAAGAAGCTGCTCCGCCACTTCTCGCCCGACGTGGCGAGCATGATCCTCTCGCAGGAGCAGCAGGACCGCGACCCCCTCGACGCCCAGGTGCGCGAGGACGTGACGGTCCTCTTCTCGGACGTCCAGGGGTTCACGGGGCTCACCGAGAGGCTTCCGCCGATGGAGCTCGCGGCCCTCCTGCGGGACTACTTCCGCTCGATGACCGAGGCGATCTTCGAGGAGAAGGGCACCCTCGACAAGTTCATCGGAGACGGCCTCATGGCGGTGTTCGGGGCGCCCGTGCCGCTAGCCGACGGCGCAGTCCGCGCCGTGCGCTGCGCCTGGAAGATGCTCAAGCGCGTGGAGGAGATGAACAAGCGCTTCCCGGCGGACCGGCGCTTCTCGATCCGGATTGGCGTGAACACCGGCCGCGTGGTGTCGGGAAACTTCGGATCGCCGGATCGCCTCGAGTTCACGGTGCTCGGGGACGCCGTGAACATCGCAGCGCGCCTGGAGTCGACGGCCGAGCCCGGCACCGTGCTCGTCGCCCGGGAGACCTCCGACCGCGCCCGGGAGGCGTTCGCTTTCCAGGAGCTCGGCCCGCGGGCGTTGCGGGGCCGAACCGGCACGGTGGACGTGCTCGAGGTGGTCGGTCCGCTGAGCGATCTCTAGATCGTCGCTCGACTTGCGGCCCCGTCTCGTTTGCCGTACAGGGGAGGTCTCGGGACCTCCTCTGGATGCAACTGACCGTTCGCGACGCAGCCCGGCTCCTCGGTGTCACCGAGCAAGTGCTCGAGCGTTGGGTGAGGCGGGGCGAGCTCCCCGCGGAGGAGGTCGACGACCGGTACCGCTTCAACCGCGTGGAGCTCCTCGAGTGGGCCGCACAGCACAAGATCCCGGTGTCCGCCGAGATCTTGGAGGATCCGGGCCTCGTCCCCAAGGGGCTTCCGCCGCTCTCCGAGGCGGTTCGCGCGGGCGGCATCCACCGCGGCATCCGCGGAACCGACAAGACCGAGGTCCTACGGCAAGTGGTGGAGCGCGCCCCCGCGCCACCCGAATTCGACCGGGGCTTCCTCCTCGGGATGCTTCTCGCGCGGGAGCGGCTCGGCTCGACCTCCCTCGGCAACGGGATCGCCATCCCCCACCCCCGCGACCCGATCGTCCTGCGCGTCGACCGGCCGGCGGTCGCGGTCTTCCTGCTCGACGAGCCCTTCGACTTCGGGGAAGCGGAGGGGCTGCCGGTCCACACCCTCTGCCTCCTCATCAGCCCGTCGACGCGCGCCCACCTCCACCTGCTCGCCTCCCTCGCGACGGCGCTGCGGGAGCCGGGATTGGTGGAGAAGCTCCGCGAGCGTGCACCGTCCGAAGACATCCTCGCGGAGATCGAGCGCATCGAGCGGACGCTCGCCGAGCAGCGGGCCGCGGGACTTGCGAGGAGAGACGGCGCTTGAGGCTGCTCCTCGGCGCCATCGGCATCCTGCTCGCGGGCGCCATCGCGGCGCTCGCTGCCGGCAGGCGGCGGCGCCTCGCGCTGGCGATCTCCTCGGGCGCCGCCTGCCTGGGCGGGGCCACGGGGCTCGCCGGCGTGGTCCCGGTCCTCCTCGGCGCCCCGGCCGCCGAGCTCTCGCTCGCCTGGGGGGTGCCGGCCGGCGCCTTCCACCTGCGGCTCGACCCGCTCGCGGCCTTCTTTCTCACCCCGCTCTTCGCACTCGCGGTTCCCGCCTCCATCTACGGCGCGGGCTACATGGGCCGCGTCGCGTCCCGGCGATCGCTCGCGGCATTCGCCGCCTTCTTCGACCTGCTCGTCGCGTCTATCGCGCTCGTCTTCGCGGCGGCGGACGGGGTGCTCTTCCTCGTGGCCTGGGAGGTCATGACCGTCGCCACGTTCGCGCTCGTCACCTTCGAGGACGAGCACGCCGACGTCCGCAGCGCGGGCTACACGTTCCTCGTGGCGTCTCACCTCGGGACGGCCTTCCTCTTCGCGCTCTTCGTGCTCCTCGCCTCGGGCGCCGGCGGGTTCGACTTCGGCCGCTTCGAGGCGCTGCGCGACGGCGTGCGGGCGCCCGCGCTCCTCTTCGCGCTCGGGCTGGTCGGCTTCGGCACCAAGGCGGGCCTCGTGCCCCTCCACGTCTGGCTGCCGGAGGCCCACCCGGCGGCGCCGAGCCACGTGTCCGCGCTGCTCTCCGCGGTCATGATCAAGACCGGGGTCTACGGCGTGCTCCGCCTGCTCGGCTTCGTGCCCGCCGCCCCCGTGGGATTCGGGCTCGTCCTCGCCGCCGTCGGGCTCGCGAGCGCGCTCGTCGCGATCACGCTCGCGCTCGGCCAGGCGGACGTGAAGCGAGCGCTCGCGTACTCGAGCGTGGAGAACGTAGGCATCGTCTTCCTCGGCCTCGGGCTGGGCGTGATCGGCAGTGCCGCGGGCGAGCCGCGCGTCGCCGCCCTGGGCTTCGGAGGCGCGCTCTTCCACGTCTGGACGCACGCCCTGATGAAGTCGCTCGCCTTCATGGGCGGGGGCGCCCTGGCTCACGAGGTCCACACCCGGGACGTGGAGCGGATGGGAGGGCTCCTCGCCCGCCTGCCGCTCACGGGCACCGCGTTCCTCGTCGGGGCCGCCGCGCTCTCGGCGATGCCTCCGCTCGCGGGCTTCGCCTCCGAGTGGCTCCTCTACCTCGGCCTCTTCGACGGCGCGACCGCGAGCCAGGGCGTCGGCTCGCTCGTCGCCCTCCTCGGCGCCTCCGTCCTGGCGCTCGTCGGCGCGCTCGCGGCGATCGCCTTCACCCGGCTCGCGGGCATGTCGCTCCTCGGTGCACCGCGCACCGGGGCGGCCGCCGCGGCTCGCGAGCCGTCCGCGCTCCTCTTCGGCCCGCTCCTCGCGCTCGCCGCGGCCTGCGTTCTCGTCGGAGTCCTCCCCGGACCGGTCCTTCGCCTGGTCGCGCCGGCGGCGGCCCAGGTGGCCGGGGCGCCCACCGCCGCCCTCGCGGACGTCGCCGCCTCCGCGGCGGGGCCGCTGCGCGGGATGGGGCTCGCGCTTCTCGCGGCCGCGCTCGCGGCGGCCGCGGTGGCGCGCCGCGCCGTCCGCTCCCGCAATGTGCGCCGCGCCGAGACCTGGGGCTGCGGCTTCGGCGAGCCCACGCCGCGCATGGAGTACACGGCCTCGTCGTACGCACAGTTCCTGCTCGCGGGCCTCGTCCCCCGGTCCCTGCAACCCCGGACGCGCTTCGCCCCTCCGCACGGGCTCTTCCCGCGAACGAGCTCGTTCCGCACCGAGCCCCAGGATCCGGCGCGGACGCGGCTCTTCGACCCTCTCTTCCGGGGGCTCGCGGACCGGATGAGCCGGCTGCGACGCTTCCAGGCGGGGAGGCTCAACCTCCAGCTGCTCTACACGCTCGCGACGCTCCTCGCGCTCCTCGCGGCCATGGTGATCGCCGGGAGGATGCGGTGACCCCCGCGCTCGTGGTCTGGGCGATGGCGCTCGCGTCCGGGAGCGGCCTCTTCGGCCTCGTCCTCCGGGGCCGACCGGTGCTCGGCCAGAGGCTCTCGTGTGCCGCGATGTGCGCGGCGGCGGCGCTCGGCGGCGCCGCGAGCGCACGCGTGCTCGCGGGAGCGGGCGGCTTCGCCATCCGGCTCCCGTGGCACGAGCCGCTCGCCTCCTTCGCGCTTCGCCTGGATGCGCTGGGCGCCGTGTTCCTCGTCCCGGTCCTCGCGCTTCCCGCGCTCGGATCCGTCTACGGACTCGCCTACTGGCCCCAGGCGAAGCTCGGCTGGAAGGCCGTGCGGCTACAGCTCTTCTTCGGCGTCATCACCGGCGCAATGGCCCTCGTCGTGGTCGCCGACAACGCGCTCCTCTTCCTGGCCGCCTGGGAGGTCATGGCGGTCGCCGGCTTCGCTCTCGTGCGCACCGAGGATCAGAGGCCGGAGGCGCTCCGCGCTGGATGGGTGTACCTCGCCGCCGCGCACGTCGGGACCTTCGCGCTCTTCGCTCTCTTCTGCGCGGTGGGGGGCGCCCGCGGCTCCTTCGACTTCGCCGACTGGCGGGGGCTGCCCGCGGCGGGGGGCGGGGGGCTGTACGCGCTGGCGCTCGTGGCCTTCGGCCTCAAGGCCGGCCTCGTCCCCCTGCACTTCTGGCTCCCCGGCGCGCACGCGGCCGCCCCCAGCCACGTGTCGGCGCTCATGTCGGGGGTGCTTCTCAAGACCGGGATCTACGGGCTGCTGCGCACCACGGGGTTCTTCGACGCCCCGCCCGCGTCCTGGGGCCTCGTGCTCCTCGCCCTCGGCGCGGTCTCGGGGGTCCTGGGGGTCGCGATCGCGCTGGCCCAGCACGACGTGAAGCGTCTTCTCGCCTACCACTCCGTCGAGAACATCGGGATCATCGCCATGGGGGCCGGCGTCGCGCTGGTGGGCCGGGCGCGCGGCGACGCCGTTCTCGTGACCCTGGGCCTCGGGGGAGCGCTCCTGCACGTCGTGAACCACGCGCTCTTCAAGTCCCTCCTTTTCTTCGGGGCCGGGTCGGTCCAGCGCGCCACCGGCACGCGAGACATCGAGCGCATGGGAGGCCTCGCGCGCCCGATGCCCTTCACGGCGCTCTTCTTCCTCGTGGGAGCGGCGGCCATCAGCGGGCTGCCTCCCCTGAACGGCTTCGTCTCGGAGTGGCTCGTCGCGCTGGGTTCCCTCGCCGGCCTCGCCCTGCCCCGCGGCGACCGGCTCGCCTACGTCGCGCTCGCGGCCCCGATCCTCGCCTTCATCGGCGGCCTCGCCGCCGCATGCTTCGCCAAGGTCCACGGGACGGCCTTTCTCGGGAACCCGCGCACGGCGGAGGCCACGGGCGCCCACGAGTCCCCCGCGGCGATGCTGCTCCCGATGGCGCTCCTCGCCGCGGCCTGCCTGGCCATCGGCCTTGGACCCTCCCTCGCGCTGCCGGCCATCGCCCGGGCGGCCTTCGACTGGGCAGGGCTCCCGGCCGCCCACGCGGCCGCCGCGGACGCCGCGGGCGCGGCGCGGCGGGTGGGCGTCGTCGCCGCGGCGCTGCTCCTCGCCGCCGGCGCGCTCGCCTGGATCCGGGCGCGGCTCGTGCGAAGCGCCGCGGCCTCCGAGACCTGGGGCTGCGGCTTCGCCGCTCCCACGGCGCGGATGGAGTACACGGGGTCCTCCTTCGCGCAGTTCCTCGTCGACGGCTTCCGGTTCGTGCTCCTCGCGAAGGTCGAACTCGCACAGCCGCGCGGCCTCTTCCCGCGCTCGGCCCGGTTCGCGACGGAGGTGCCGGACGTCGTCCTCGACCGCGCCATCGTCCCCGCCGCCCACGCCTGCGAGGCGGCGGCGGGGAAGGTGCGGGGCCTCTTTCCGGGGCGCGTCCACTTCTACGCCGTCCTCGTCGTGGCGGCGCTCGTCGCGCTGCTCGCCTGGCGTTTCGTCTGGTGGTGACATGGTCCTCCACGTCCTCTTCCATCTCGGTCTCCTGCTCCTCGCCCCGCCGCTCCTGCTCGGCGTGGTGAATCGGGTGAAGGCCCTCTTCGCGGGCAGGCGAGGCCCTCCGCTCCTGCAGCCGTACTACGACCTCGGGAAGCTCGTGCGAAAGGGCGCCGTCTACAGCCGGACGACGACGTGGGTGTTCCGGGCAGGCCCGGCGGTGGGGCTCGCGGCGGTCTTCCTCGCGGGGCTCCTCCTGCCGATCGCCGGCGGCCGCGCCGCCGTGGGCTTTCGCGGCGACTTCCTGCTCTTCGCGTATCTGCTGGCCCTGGGGCGCTTCTTCACGGCGCTCGCGGCGCTCGACACCGGGTCCTCCTTCGAGGGCATGGGAGCGGCGCGCGAGGTTTCCTTCGCGAGCATCGCGGAGCCGGCGCTCTTCCTCTGCTTCGTGGTGCTCGCCCGCGCGACCGGGACCCTCTCGCTCTCCGGCATGCTGGGTCCCGCGCTCGGCCCGGCCTGGCACGATGCGGCCCCGGCGCTCCTGCTCTCCGCGATCGCGCTGTTCGTCGTCGCTCTCGCCGAGAACGCCCGCATCCCCGTGGACGACCCGAACACGCACCTCGAGCTCACCATGATTCACGAGGTGATGGTGCTCGACCACTCCGGCCCCGACTTCGCCATGATCCTCTACGGGGCCTCGATGAAGCTCTTCCTCTTCGCCGCTGTCGTCGCGCGCCTCGCCTTCGGCGGCCTTCCCGGGGCGGGTGGCGTCGCGGCCGAGGCCGCGTTCCTGGCCGGCCTCCTCGGCTTCGCCGTGCTCGTCGGGGCCGTGGAGAGCGTCATGGCGCGGCTCCGCCTCACCCGCGTGCCCCAGATGCTCGTCGGCGCCTCCGTGCTTTCCACCTTCGCCCTCGTCCTCCTGCTCCGGTGACCATGGCCTCCTGGATCGACATGACCTTCATCCTGGTGGTCGTCGTGAACCTGTTCGTGCTCGCCTCGAGCCGGCTGGGAGCGGCGATCCGGGCGGTCGCGCTCCAGGGAGCCCTCCTCTCCGCGCTCGCGCTCATGCTCGGATCTCCGTCCCACGACATCGGGCACGTGCTGCTCGTCGCCGGGGGGGCGCTCGTCATCAAGGCCTTCTTCATCCCCTGGCTGATGTTCCGGGCCATTCGCGAGGCAGCCATCCGGCGGGAGGTGGAGCCCATCGTCGGATACGTCCCCTCTCTGCTGCTCGGGGGCGCGGGCGTCGCGCTCGCCTTCGCGTTCTCGCGGGGGCTCCCGCTCCCCACCCCCGAGATGCACACCTTCCTCGTCCCGACGGCGCTCGCGACGGTCTGGACGGGGCTGCTCCTCGTCGTCAGCCGGAGGAAGGCCGTCACCCAGGTGCTCGGCTTCCTCGTTCTCGAGAACGGGGTGTTCGTCTTCGGCCTCCTGCTCACCGACTTCATGCCGGTGATGGTGGAGGCCGGCGTGCTCCTCGACCTCCTCGCGGCGGTCTTCGTGATGGGCATCGTCATCTTCCAGATCAACCGGGAGTTCGCCTCCCTCGACACCGACGCCATGGCGTCGCTCAAGGACTAGCCGTGGTCGCCGCGCTCCTCGTCCTCGTCCCGCTCGCCCTCGCCGCTGCGGCCTTCGCGTGGCCCGCTCAGAGGAGCCGGCCGTACCTCCTCCTCGCGGGCGCCCTCGCCCACGCCACGTGCATGGCTCTCCTCTGGCTCCGGCCGGAGCCGCCGCTCCTCGAGGGCCTGCTCTTCCTCGACGCCGCCGGGAAGGTCGTCCTCACGACGGCGAGCGCCCTCTTCCTCGCGACCGCCGTGTACGCCCAGGGCTACCTGCGACGCCGCGCCGAGAAGGACAACCGGGTCTTCGTCTCCGGCCTCCTCGGGCTCCTCGCGGCCATGACCGTGGTGGGGCTCGCCCAGCACCTCGGCATCCTCTGGGTGGCGATCGAGATCACGACGCTCGCGACGGCGCCCCTCATCTACTTCAACCGGAACGCCCGCTCGCTCGAGGCGGCCTGGAAGTACCTGCTCGTCTCCTCGCTCGGGATCGCGCTCGCGCTCCTCGGCACCTTCTTCGTCGCCCTCTCGGGGGCCGGGCCGGGCGGACCCCGCTCCCTCTTGCTCGGCGCGCTCGTGGAGTCGGGGCCCGAGCTCTCGAAGCCATGGGTGCGGGCGGCCTTCGTCTTCCTCCTCGTCGGCTACGGGACGAAGATGGGGCTCGCCCCGCTGCACTCGTGGAAGCCCGACGCCTACGGGGAGGCTCCCGGGATCCTCGGCGCGCTGCTCGCGGGCGGCGTGACGAACATCGCCTTCCTGTCCGTCTTCCGCGTCTACCAGGTGGCCCGGGCCGCCGGCGAGGGCGCATTCGCCTGCGACGCGCTCATCGGCCTCGGGCTCCTCTCCATGGCGCTCGCCGCCGTGTTCATGGCCGGGCAGCGGGACTTCAAGCGCATGCTCGCGTACTCGAGCGTCGAGCACATGGGCATCCTCGCCATCGGGCTCGGCCTGGGCGGGGGCGCCGTCTTCGGCGCCTTCTACCACGTGCTCAACAACGGGCTCGCGAAGGGGGTCCTGTTCCTCACCGCCGGCAACATCCACCGGGCCTACGGCTCGAAGCGGGTCGACGAGGTCCGCGGGGCGAGCCGGCGGCTGCCGCTGTCGGGCCCCCTCTTCCTGGCCGGGTTCCTCGCCGTGACCGGCACGCCCCCGTTCAGCCCGTTCTGGAGCGAGTTCCTGATCCTGAACGGCGCGCTCGGAAAGGGACGATACGTCGTGGGCGGCCTCTTCCTGCTCTTCCTCGCGGTGGTCTTCATCGGCATGGGCGCGACGGTCCTCCGGGTGGTCCAGGGAGACGACCGGGGTGCCCCGGACCGGCCCGACTTCCGCGACAGCTGGCTCACCGCCGGGCCGCCGCTCGCGCTCCTCGCCTCCGTCCTCGCGCTCGGCCTCTGGCTGCCCGGGCCGCTCTCGGCGCTGTTCCGTTCCGCTGCCGCGCTCGTGGGGGGGAGCTAGCCATGCCGTCCCGCGTGCTGCAGGTCTGGAACGCCGAGGCGGTGGACGCCGCGCTCGTCCCGGTCGTCGCGCTCGAGGACTTCCAGCAGATCGTCTCCGACGTCGTCGCCGCCGGCGGCCGGGCGAGCGCCTTCTACGGCCGCCGGGACGCGGACGGCGGCGTCGTGGTGACGGCCGTGCTCGCCGACGACGCCCAGGGAAAGCTGGGCGTCCTCTCCACCCGCGTCGGTGCCTCCTACCCGTCGCTCACCCCGGAGTGCCCCTCCCTGCAGCTCTTCGAGCGGGAGGTGTACGAGCAGTTCGGCGTTCGACCGGAGGGCCACCCGTGGCTCAAGCCGGTGCGCTTCGAGCCGCCGCACGTCCCCGGCATCGACCCCTTCGGGCGCGGGACCCCCGCCCGGAACATCCCCGGCGACTACCCCTTCTTCCGGGTCGAGGGCGAGGAGGTGCACGAGGTGGCGGTCGGGCCCGTGCACGCGGGCATCATCGAGCCCGGCCACTTCCGGTTCCAGTGCCACGGGGAGCACGTCTTCTTCCTCGAGATCGTGCTCGGCTACCAGCACCGCGGCGTCGAGCTCATGCTCGCGCGCGGACCCGACCGCCGCACCGTCGCGCTGCTCGAGTCCGTGGCCGGGGACACCGTGATCGGCCACGCGCTCGCGCACGCGAACGCGGTGGAGGCCCTCGCCGGCTGCCAGATCCCCCCCCGGGCGGCGGTGCTCCGGGGGATCGCCCTCGAGCTCGAGCGGCTCGCGAACCACGTCGGCGACATCGGCATGCTCGCCGGCGACGTCGGCTTCCTCCCGACCGCCTCCTACTGCGGCGCGCTCCGCGCCGACTTCCTGAACGCGCTCGCGGAGGTCTGCGGCAACCGCTTCGGGCGAGGGCTGGTCGTGCCCGGCGGCGTGCGCTTCGACCTCGACGCGGGCGCGGCCGCCCGCCTCGCCGACAAGGTCTCGAAGGCATGGGAGTCCGTGGAGGGGGCGGCGCGCCTCTTCTTCGACTCGCCCTCGGCCCGCAACCGGACGGACGGGACCGGCGTCGTGTCCCGCGACGCCTGCCGCCAGCTCGGGCTCGTCGGCCCGGCGGCGCGCGCGTGTGGCGTCTCCCGGGACGTCCGCCGCGACCACGCGACCGGCGTCTTCCGCTTCGTCCACGTCCCGACCGTCACCGGCGAGACGGGGGACGTCTTCGCCCGAGCCTGGGTGCGCCTCCTCGAGTCGGAGCGCAGCGCCGAGTTCGTCGTCCGCGAGCTCCGCGCGCTCCCGGCGGGCCCGGTTCGGACCTCCTGCGCGGCACCCGCCCCGGGCCGCTTCGTCGTCTCGCTCATGGAGGGGTGGCGCGGCGAGATCACCCACGCCGTCTCGACCGGCGAGGACGGCCGCTTCGCACGCTACAAGCTCAAGGACCCGTCCTTCCACAACTGGATGGGCCTCGCCCTCGCATTGCGCGGGGAGCAGATCTCCGACTTCCCCCTGTGCAACAAGAGCTTCAACCTCTCGTACTGCGGGCACGACCTGTGATCGACGACATCGTGAAGATCGTCCGCTTCCGGGCGCGCTTCGGCCCGCAGACGGTCGCCTACCCCGACGGACCGGCGCGGTTTCCGGAGCGCTTCCGAGGCCGGCCGGCCATCGACCCGGCGCGCTGCCGGGACGGCTGCCACGCCTGCGCCGACGCCTGCCCGACCGAGGCCATCTTCGACCCCGGGCAGCCGTCCATGCGGCTCGACACCGGCCGCTGCCTCTTCTGCCCCGCCTGCGAGCAGGCCTGCCCCGACGGCGCCATCCGCTTCACGAGGGACTACCGGCTCGCGGCCCGGACCCGGGAGGAGCTCGTGGTCTCGGGCGACGCACCGACGCTCGCCCGGGCGCTCGACGAGCAGGTGCGGAAGGTGCTGGGCCGGGCGCTCCGGCTTCGCCAGATCTCCGCCGCCGGGTGCAACGGATGCGAGGCGGAGCTGAACGCGTCCGGGAACATCCAGTTCGACCTCTCCCGCTTCGGCGTCCAGTTCGTCGCCTCGCCCCGCCACGCAGACGGCATCGTGGTGACGGGCCCGGTCTCGGAGAACATGCGGCTCGCCACGCTCAAGACCTGGGAAGCCACGCCGGCGCCGCGCATCGTTGTCGCGGTCGGGGCCTGCGCGCTCTCGGGCGGCATCTTCCGCGACAGCCCCCCGCAGGCGAACGGCCTCCCGGGCCTTCCCGAGATCCCCGTCGACCTCTTCGTGCCGGGCTGCCCGCCCCACCCCATCACGTTCATGGACGGGATCCTCCGGCTCCTCGGGCGGATCGCGGGCGGGGAACTGCGCGTCGCCGGCACGGGGATCGTCGAGCCGAGCCCCCCGTGACTCGTCCCGGCTGACCCGGCCGCGGCGGAAGCGGACGCGACCTCTCGCGCTCGTGCGAGAGAGGGGTCCGCGAGACCGGACCCGTGCCCCTCGTCGAAAGCGGTCCGAGGCGCGCGACGGACCTGCCGTCAGCCCTGTGTGCCGGGCTCGAGCTTGGCCGGCGGAGGCGGCGGCGTGACGATGGGGTCCCGCGCCGGGGCGGCAGGTGCCGGCACGATGGGCATCGCGATCCAGAGCGCGACGTAGAGGATGATGCCCCACCCTCCGAGAAGGATGGAGAGGAGGAGGATCAGGCGGAGCGCCGCGACGGGCACGCCGAACCGGTCCGAGAGGCCGCGACACACGCCCGCGATCATCCGGCCCTCCCGCGCCCGGTACCACTCGGAGCGGCGGGGCGAGGCCTCGATCCAGCTCGTGCAGTGCCGGCAGCGGATCGCGCCGGGCTCGTTCTCGGTGCGGCAGTACGGGCAGGTCATCGTCTCCTCCGTCGTCGTCGCTCTATAGCTACGGCCGGGGAGCGCGGCTATTTCGCGCGCCCGGGCGACCGGAGAAGCGTCACCCGGAGGGGCGCTGCCCCAGCCTGGCGCGCCCCGAAGGAGCCGGCGCGCCTCATCCCGCACCGGGCGAGGAGACTCGCGAGGGCGCCTCCGTCCTCGGGGTCCCCGGGACCCGCGATCGCGCAGGCGCCGCCGGGCGCGACCCAGCCTGCGAGGAGGGCAGCGAGCGGCTCCGGAGCGAGGCCATCGACCGGAAGCGCAACGAGCACCAGGTCGAAGTCGCCCTCGGGCTGCAGCCTCGCCTCGAGCGCATCCGCCCGGTAGACCTCGAGCGCCGCCCCCAGGTGCCGGTACCTCCGACGGGCGAGGGCCACCCGTTCCATATCGGGGTCGATCCCTACGACGCGCCGGGTGATCCGGGCGTCGACGCGCTCGAGCCAGCGAGCGGCGGCGAGCGGAGCGGCTAGCAGGCTCCGGGGCCTGAGCCTCGCGTAGGCCATCTGGAACACGGCAGAAAGAAGGTCGGGCGACGAGGCCTCCCGGGCGCCGGGAGGCCTGGGTCGCTCCCCCTCGGAACCAGGCTCGGTCGAAGGCATGGGTGCGGCAGTGTAGCGCCGTGTGGGAGATCCTGCGACAGGCTCCGAATGGGGGTCAGCCGCCGAGGCCCGGCCAGGTGCGGATCGGGTCCGCGCTCCCCACGAGGTGGACGCCGGCTCGTGCGAACGAGGCGAGCGCCCGCTCCGCGTCGGGAGTGAAATCGGCGATGAAGCCACCCCGGCCGTCCGGCACCGCGACCGGGGACATGCAGTCCACGAGCAGGTAGACGCGGGCCGCGAGCGACGGGTCGCGGCCGCGGATCTCCTCGAGGAGATCCTCGACGGTGCTCTTCACGCAGTGGCTCGAGGCCTGACCCGCGACGACGAGCGCGCCCGAGGCGAGCAGCGAGTCGACGAGCCGCGCGTTCCGCTCGCCGAGCGGCTTGTGGTCGTGCCGCACGAGGACCTCGGGCCGCAGCGCAGAGTAGTTCTCGGTGAGGGGGTTCGAGCCCTTCTCCTCCGTGGAGGACTGCGCTCCCCGCACGTACGCGTGGAAGAGCCGCGCCTCCTGCACCGCGCCCACGAGCGTGTGGCCGTCCCCGCCCAAGAGGCAGTGAGGGGGCCACAGGTAGAGCTGGTACTTGCCCTCGCGCTCGAGCGTCTCGCAGTAGTGGAGGACCTCGGCCCGCAGCCACCCCTCGTCGCCCCGGGCGAGCCAGGCGGCGACCGCGGGGTTCGGCCGGAGCGTGCCGTCCCGCACCTCCGCGGCCGTGACCACGCGGTGTGGCTCCACCGGGCGCCCGGCGCGGTCGACCCAGAAGGAGGCGAAGAAGATCTGGAAGGCGAGGTGGGTGTCGAGCGTCGCGGTGATGCGCGTCACGCTCGCCAGGTTGTGGTAGGTCCACTCGACGAGCCGCCGCGTGTCGTCGATGGCGCCCGTGCCGCTGCGGCCCCCCACGTAGAGCGCGCCTTCGGGCAGGCAGAAGTCCTTCTGCTCGTCGACGAGGAGGAGGTGCAGGTCGAAGGCGTCGTCGCCCGACGGCGCGACGGCGTGCTCCTCGCGCCACGGAGCGGAGAGGCGGAAGAGCTTCGCGGCGTCGGGCCGGTACGACCAGCTCCCGCAGTTCGCGGGGTCGTAGAAGGGCGGGAGCGGCAGCTCGCGGTGGCGCATCACGCGGGTCGCGCGGCGACCCCGCGCGCCTCCAGGATGAGTCGGGTGCGGATCTCCGAGAGGCTCCTCTCCAGGCCCACGGGGTACTGGTGCGGGTGGACGAGCCTCTTCACCCCGGCGTGCAGCCGGGCGAGCTGCGACCGGGCCCGCTCGCGCATCGCCTCGAGCGAGGGGCTCTTCCAGACGGGCTGCCCGCGCCGGAGCACGGGGACGAGGAGGTCCTCCCCGGGCGTGCCGGCGGGGATCACGCGCCGTCGCGTCAGGTCGAGAGGGTCGATCATCTCCGGGGCCGCGGGGAGGCCACTCTCCACGTCGTAGATCACGTCGGCGAGGAAGCCGTCGGGGTGCTCGTAGCGCCGGATCTGCAGGATCCCGGGGATGGTGGTCTTCGCAGCCTGCTCGGAGAGCTTCACGCGGTAGCTCCACGGCGCGCCCGGGCCGCTGCGCACCGCCGACAGCTTGTAGACGCCCCCGAGCGCGGGCTCTCCCCAGGCGGAGACGAGGCGCGTGCCCACGCCCCAGACGGTGATGGCGGCCTCCTGGTCCTTGAGCGCCTGCACGATCGACTCGTCGAGCTCGTTCGACGCCATGACCGCGGTGTCCGTCAGGCCGGCGGAGTCGAGGAGCCGGCGCGCCTGGACGGAGAGCCAGGCGAGGTCGCCGGAGTCGAGCCGGACGCCGACGAGCCGGTGCCCCCGCTCCTTCAGCCACTTCCCCACCTCGATCGCCCGGCGAACCCCCTCGAGCGAGTTGTAGGTGTCGACGAGGAGGATGCAGTTCGCCGGCATGGCCCGCGCGTAGGTGAGGAACGCCTCGAGCTCGTCGTCGAAGAGCATCACCCAGCTGTGGGCGTGGGTCCCCTTCACGGGGATGCCGTAGAGCTTGCCCGCGAGCACGTTGGAGGTGGCGGCGCACCCGCCGACGAACGAGGCCCGGCTCGCCGACAGCGCCCCGTCGATCCCCTGGGCGCGGCGCAGCCCGAACTCGATCACCGGCTCGCCGCGCGCGGCGAGGGCGACCCGCGCCGCCTTGGTGGCGACGAGCGTCTGGAAGTTCACGATGTTGAGCAGCGGCGTCTCGAGCAGCATGCAGGGGACGACCGGCCCCCGCACGCGCAGCATCGGCTCGTACGGGAAGACCGCCGTCCCCTCCGGCACCGCGTCCACGTCGACGTCGAGGCGGAGCGCGGCGAGCCAGTCGAGGAACTCGGCCTCGAAGAGCGGCCGTCCGTCGTTGCCCCGCTGCGCGGCGAGGAAGGCGACGTCGTCGGGCGCGAAGCGGCAGTGGCGGACGTAGTCGACCGCGTGCTCGAGACCCGCCGCGATCGCATAGCCGCCCTCGAACGGGTTCTTCCGGAAGGCGAGGTGGAACACCGCCTCCCGCCCGGCGATCCCGCCCTTCCATGCGGCGTAGGCCATGGTGAGCTCGTAGAAGTCCGTGAGCAGGCCGAGGGACGACCGGTAGAGCTCCGACGGGACCATGGCGCCTCCGGGTTCCTTGTAACTCCGAAGGTGAGCCTGTTGTAGAAGGATTGCCCATGTCGGAGGCACGCCGGTCCGAGGAAAGCGCCCCTTCCGGGCCGAGCTTCCTGCGCGACGTCCTCGCGCCCTTCCTCCTCTTCCGGGCGCTGCTCGCCGCGGTGGCGTGGTTCGGAGCCCAGGTCTCGCCGTCGTGGAGCTATCCGTTTCCCGACGCGGTCCGCCGCGGCTTCGCCTTCCTGCCGCAAGCGGTCCTGGACGCCTTCGGCCGCTGGGACTCCCACTGGTACCTGGACGTCGCCGGCGGGGGCTACGCGCTGAGGGGGCCGCTCGGCGAGGTCCAGAGCAACGTCGCCTTCTTTCCCGTCTACCCGTGGCTCGTCCGCGTCGCCGCGCTGCCGCTGCGGCCCGCCCTCGGCGCGACGGGCTCCCTCTACCCGGCCGCGCTCCTCGTCTCGAACGCCTGCGCGCTCGGCGCGCTCGCCGTCCTCCTCCGGCTCGCCGCGCGTGTCACCGGGAGCGCCGAGGCGGCGGGCCGCGCAGCTCTCTACCTCCTCGCCTTCCCGACCGGCTTCGTCCTCTCGTCGGCCTACCCGGAGTCGCTCTTCCTCCTGCTCGCGACGGCGAGCGTGCTCGCGGCCGACCGCGGCCGTTTCGCGCGGGCCGGCGCACTCGGCTTCCTCGCCGCCCTCTCCCGCCCGGGCGGCGTCATCGTCGCGGTGGCCATCGCCTGGATGGCCCTCGAGCCGCCCTCCGCCGGGGAGCGCCCCTCCCTGCGAAGGGCGGCGTTCGCGCTCCTGCCCCCCGCCGGGCTCGCGCTCCACGCCGCCAACCTGTGGCGCCTGACCGGCGATCCGCTCGCGCTGTTCCGCGCCCAGGCCGCCTGGGGGCGGTCGCTCGCCTCCCCGTGGCGCACGGTGCTCGCGCCCCGGGACTTCCACCCGTTCCTCGGGCCGCTCGAGGCGGCGGTGGTCCTCGCATCGGCAGCGCTGGCGTTGTGGCTCGTCCGGCGGCGCCGGACCCGCGCGCTCGGCGTCTACGGGCTCGCCTCGCTCGCGCCCGTGGCCCTGTCCGGGACGCTCGTCTCCTCGGCCCGGTTCGCGCTCGTCCTCTTCCCCTCCTTCGTGGCGCTCGGCGAGCTGGGTCGGCGGCCGGTCGTCGACCGCGCCCTCCTCGTCGGTTTCTGCTTCGGCCAGGCGGTGCTCTTCCTCTTCTGGACGCGGTTCTTCTGGGTCGGCTGAGCCCGCGCCGGTTGCGGCACCGCCGTCGCGCCGTAAGAGATCGCCCATGACAGACGCGCTCGGCGTGCTCGCCACCTTCTCCACCGGCGCGGGGCGTACGGCCCGATTCCATTCGCTCCCGGCGCTCGAGGCCAAGGGCTTCGGGCGCATCTCGCGGCTCCCGGTCTCGCTCCGCATCGTGCTCGAGTCCCTCGTCCGCAACCTCGACGGCCACCGCGTGCGCGAGGAGGACGTCCGCGCCCTCGCGTCCTGGCGCCCGTCGGCGGAGCGGTCCGCCGAGATCCCGTTCGTCGTCTCGCGCGTGCTCCTGCAGGACTTCACGGGCGTGCCGCTGCTCGTCGACCTCGCTGCCATGCGGGCGGCGGTGGCGCGCCTGGGAAAGGACCCGAAGCTCGTCGAGCCGCTCGTCCCGGTGGACCTCGTCGTCGACCACTCCGTCCAGGTGGACGCCTGGGGAACCCCGGCGGCGCTTCGCGAGAACATGCAGAAGGAGTTCGAGCGCAACCGGGAGCGCTATGCCTTCCTGAAGTGGGGCACGCAGGCCTTCGAGCGGCTGCGCATCGTCCCGCCGGGCATCGGCATCTGCCACCAGGTGAACCTCGAGTTCCTCGCCACCGTGGCGACAGAGCGCGACGGCCTCTTCCTCTACGACACGCTGCTCGGGACCGACTCCCACACGACGATGGTGAACGGCATCGGCGTCGTCGGCTGGGGCGTGGGCGGGATCGAGGCCGAGGCGGCCATGCTCGGCCAGCCCGCGTCCTTCCTCACGCCGGACGTCGTGGGCGTCCACGTCCACGGCCGGCTGCCCGAGGGGTCGACGGGGACGGACGTCGTCTTGGCGGTGACCGAGCTGCTGCGCCGCCACAAGGTCGTGGGCAAGTTCGTCGAGTTCCACGGAGAGGGCGCCTCGAGCCTGCCGGCCGCGGAGCGCGCCACGATCGCCAACATGGCCCCGGAGTACGGGGCGACGATCGGATTCTTCCCGCCGGACGACGAGACGCTCCGCTACCTGCGGGACACCGGGCGCCCCGCCGAGCAGGTGGAGGCCGTGCGCGCCTATCTCTCGGCCCAGGGGACGCTCGGCATCCCCCGGCGCGACGAGTGCGACTACAGCGAGGTGGTCGACCTCGACCTCGCGCGGGTGGAGCCGGCCGTGGCCGGCCCCAAGCGACCGCAGGACCGCATCCCCCTCTCGGCGCTGTCCGGGCGTTTCGCGGAGCTCTTCTCCCGCACCGACCCGACGGGCTACGGGAAGCCGGCGGCGGAGCTCGGGGTGCGCAAGCGCCGGGGTGCCGTGGACGCGGGCCATGGCGACGTGGTGATCGCGGCGATCACCTCGTGCACCAACACCTCCAACCCCGCGGTGATGCTCGCGGCCGGCCTCCTCGCCCGGAAGGCGGCGGAGCGGGGCATGCGGCCGCCGCCCACGGTGAAGACGTCGCTCGCGCCGGGGAGCCGGGTCGTCACTCGCTACCTCGAGCGGACGGGGCTCCTGCGCCACCTCGACGCGCTCGGCTTCGACGTGGTGGGCTACGGGTGCACGACCTGCATCGGCAACTCGGGACCTCTCGACCCCGACCTCGAGCGGCTCGTGACCGAGAACGACCTCGTCGTCGCCAGCGTGCTCTCGGGCAACCGGAACTTCGAGGCCCGCATCCACGGGAGCGTCAAGGCGAACTTCCTCATGAGCCCGCCGCTGGTCGTGGCCTTCGCGCTCGCCGGCACGGTGGCGAAGGACATCACGCGCGAGCCGCTCGGCCGCGACCGCGACGGGAGGGACGTCTACCTCCGCGACCTGTGGCCCTCGCCGGCGGAGGTGGCCTCGCTCCTGTCCACGGCCCGGGACCCCGAGGAGTACCGCAAGAACTACGAGCGGTTCGACCAGAACCCGCAGTGGAACGAGATGCGCTCGGCCGAGGGGCTCGTCTACCGCTGGGACCCGAAGTCCACCTACGTCCAGGAGCCGCCCTATTTCATGACGCCCCCGCGGCCGCCGAGCGACGTGACCGGTGCGCGCGCCCTCGCCATCTTCGGGGACTCGGTCACGACCGACCACATCAGCCCGGCCGGGTCGATCCGGCCGAGCTCGCCCGCCGGCCAGTACCTCGTCTCGCTGGGCGTCGCCCCGGCGGACTTCAACAGCTACGGGTCGCGGCGCGGGAACGACCGGGTCATGGTCCGCGGCACCTTCGCGAACGTCCGCATCCGGAACCTCATGGTGCCGGGCGTGGAGGGCGGCGTCACCTCCCTGCAGCCATCGGGCGAGCGCATGTCCATCTACGACGCGGCGGTGGAGTACGAGAAGCGCGGCGTCCCGCTCGTGGTCCTCGCCGGGCAGGAGTACGGAACGGGCAGCTCGCGCGACTGGGCGGCGAAGGGGACGGCGCTGCTCGGCGTGCGCGCCGTCGTGGCGCGCTCCTTCGAGCGCATCCACCGGGCGAACCTCGCCGGGATGGGGGTGCTGCCCTGCCAGTTCCCCGACGGCGTCTCCGCCGAGGCCCTGCGCCTCGACGGCACCGAGACCTACGACCTCCTCGGCGTCTCCCGGCTCGCCCCCCGAGCGACGGCGCGCCTCGTCGTCCGGCGCCGCGACGGCCGGCAGGAGGAGGTGCCGGTCCTCGTCCGGCTCGACACCCCCGTCGAGGTCGAATTCCTGAGGGCTGGCGGCATCCTGCCCCACGTGATGGCGAAGATCGCGGGCTAGGCCGGCCACCGGCCCATCCGGGTCGCGCCCCCCTCGCCCGCGAGCGATGCCGGGTCGCAATCAAACATTGACGGGGCGAGCTCGTGGCGGGAAGCGAGCCTCACCGCATGCCGTGCCCCTCCGGACGCCGCGTCGCGCGAACGAGCGGCGGCCCATCGGTTGATAGCCGGCCCACGGCCGACTATGCGTCGCTGGCGAGTGGCGTGGCGATTCGGGAGCTACGAGCTGGACGTCGGTCGCCGGGAGTTCCGGGCCGCCGGCGCGATCCAACCGCTCCAGCCGCAGGTGTTTGCGGTCCTGGAGTATCTCGTTCGGCACAGGAACCACGTCGTGTCGAAGGACGAGCTCCTTCGCGAGCTCTGGCCGGACGCGGTCGTGACGGATGCGTCGCTTCAGCGTGCGGTCAGCCTCGCGCGCCGCGCCCTGCGCCCGGCGGATAGAGGTCTGCTCCGCACGCACGCTCGCCGCGGGTACCGGTTCGTGGGCGAGGTGACGGGCATCGACCCGGACGCGGCGGACGCCGCAGCCGGTGAGCGCCCGAGCTACCTTCGGCGAGGCGACGTCCACATTGCGTACCGGGTGGTCGGCGAAGGACCCGTCGACGTGGTGCTCGTGCTGGGCTGGTCGCTGGGGATGCGCTCTGCCTTGGCGCTGGGGGGAGCGGCGGAGATCGTGCGCGCTCTATCCCGTCATGCACGCGTGGTGATGTTCGACAAGCGCGGAACTGGCGCCAGCGATCGGGTCAAGGTGCTGCCGAGGCTCCCCGAGCGGGTCGACGACCTCGTCGCCCTCCTGGACGCGGTTCGCTCTCCCGGGGCGGTGCTGGTCGGCTTCTCCGAGGGCGGCCCCATGGCTGTGACTCTCTCCGTGAAGTGTCCTTCTCGCGTGCGCGGGCTTGCACTCGTCGGGGCGTTCGCCCGGATGGCCGCGGCGCCGGATCACCCGCACGGCTGGACCGATGGCGAGATCGCGACCCTCCGAGGCTACATCCAGAGCGGCTGGGGCTCCGGCGCCACGATCCGGGCGCTCATCCCGAAGCGGCACCTCACCGAGCCTGCCGCCGCTTGGGCGGCGCGCGCCGAGCAGGAGGGCGCGAGTCCGGGGGCCGCACTGGACCTGCTCGAGATGAACCTCGACATCGACGTGCGCGCGCTGCTCCACCTCGTGCGGGTGCCGACGGTCGTCCTCCACGCCGCCGGCGACCGCGTCGTCAGGTTCGGGAACGGACGCGCGCTCGCCGGCGCGATCCCGGGCTCTCGTCTCGTCGAGGCCCAAGGCGACGATCACGCCTTCCTCTTCGATGGCCGCCCCCGGCTCGAACGCGAGCTCCTGGCGCTGGTCGCCGCGGCCCGCCGAGGTCACGCGGTCACCTAAGGGCGACCGCCGCGATTTGCGGGCGAATGGGGACGAAGGCCGTGCGGAGCGTGAACGGCGTGATCTCGACGGAGGCGAATCCGGCCTCCCTAAGCAGCCGTCCCGTGTCCCGGCGTGTCTCGCAACCCTCGAAGAGCCACCGCCACGGACGGTGGACCCACCGTTGAACGTTCGCGAGCAAGGTCCCCGCCGGCGCCGCGACGTGCTCGATGCACCAGAGGCGTCCACCCGGTCGGAGGACGCGCCGGACCTCCGCAAGAGCCCGCTCCGGGTCCTTGACCGTACAGAGGACGAGGCTGCAGATGACCGCCTCGACGCTCGCGTCGGGCAGCGGAATGCGTTCGGCGAGCCCGACGCGGATGTCCACCGTGACGCCGTGCCGGCGCCCGGCCTCCCGCAGGTAGCCGTGCATGTGCACGTTGGGCTCGAGGGCGATGACGCGCGTGCCTCGTGTGAGGTAGCGGAAGTTCGCGCCGTCCCCGGCACCGATCTCGAGGATCGTGCGAGGGAGGCCTCCGAACATCTCCCGCTTCACGACCCGGTACTTGCGGTGCGCGTAACCATCGAGGACGTGAAAGAACCACGCGTTCACTCGCTCGCGAAAGGGGTGAGTAGCAATCTCGAGCGGCTCCCGGTCGACTGTCAGCATGCCGGTTCTCCTCGCGCCCCACGGCGCGTCGTTTGCGTCCCAGCATGCGGGCCCTCCCGTCACGGGTCCTGACCGAACCCTTATCTTTCGGGAGAGGGGCTGCGCGGGAAGCCGGGAGCGGGCCGGCCCTCGGCCCGACGAGCACCCGGGACCGGCAGACGCGCGTCCTACCCGCCGGCGGCACCGCTCCGCGCTCCATGCTCGCGAGTCGGGACCGGTGTTGCGCCACCGCGTGGCTGCGGCGCCGTTTTCTGGCGCCCGCGCCGCACGGCGGCAAGATGCGCGCATGAGCCTCTTCGACGCCCTCTCGGTCGTGGCCTGCGCCGGCGCCCTCGCTCTCCTCTTCGACGCAGCGGTGCGCGGTCCCGGCGTGGCGGCCGCCGTGGCGGCGGGACTGCAGGCGCTCGTCCTCTTCCACGCGGTGCAGATCCGCGCCGGGGGCTTCCCGGTCACGCTCGTCCTCGCCGGCGGCATCGCGATCGCGGGCGGCGTCGCCTGGGCCCGCGCATCGGCGAAGCCGGCGGTGACGGGCGCCACGGCGGCGACGCTCGCCGCGGCGGTCCAGCTCCTCGTCGGCTCGAAGCTCCTGTAGGCGGGCGCGGCCTCAGGCGGTCGCCTTCGCGGGGGCCGGCTCGGGGGCGAAGCCCAGCCGGGAGGCGACGGCGCGGAGCTCGTCGCCGGAGAGCGTCTCCTGCGCGAGCAGCGCCTTCGCCGCCTCGCGGAGCAGGACCACGCGCTCCTCGAGGAGCTTCCGCGCGCGGGCGTGCTGCGTCTCCACGATCCGCCTCACCTCGGCGTCGATCTGCCGGAGCACCTCCTCCGAGGCGTCGGGCCGGGAGGGCAGCTCGGCCGTGCGGAGGAAGAGGGGACGCCCGTCCCTCTCGAAGGAGAGCGGCCCGAGCGCCTCGCTCATCCCGTAGGACCGCACCATGCTCCGGGCGATCTCGGTGGCCTTGAGGAGGTCGTCCTGCGCGCCAGTGGAGACGTCGCCGAACGACACCTCCTCGGCCACGCGGCCGCCGAGCAGCACGCAGATCTTGTTCTCGAGCTCGTGCTCCGTCATGAGGAACCGATCCTCGGTGGGCACCTGCAGCGTGTAGCCGAGCGCCGCGATGCCGCGCGGGATGATGGAGATCTTCTGGACCTGGTCCTGGCCGGGGAGGGCGAACGCCACGAGCGCGTGCCCTACCTCGTGATGGGCGACGCGCTCGCGCTCCATGCGATTCAGCACGCGGTTCCGCTTCTCGAGCCCGGCGACGATCCGCTCCACCGCCTCCTGCAGGTCGCGCAGCTCGACCTTCTCGGCCCCGCGCCGAACGGCGAGGAGCGCCGCCTCGTTCACGACGTTTGCGAGGTCGGCTCCCACGAGGCCGGCGGTCATGCCGGCGATGCTCTCGAGCGCGGCCGCGTCGGCGAGCTGGATCTGGCGGGCGTGCACCTGGAGGATGGCGAGCCGCCCGGCCTTGTCGGGCCGGTCCACGAGCACGTGCCGGTCGAAGCGCCCCGCCCGAAGCAGCGCCGGGTCGAGGATCTCCGGGCGGTTCGTCGCCGCCATGAGGATGACGCCCACGCGGGGGTCGAAACCGTCCATCTCCACGAGCAGCTGGTTGAGCGTCTGCTCGCGCTCCTCGTGGGCCATGGGCCCGACCCCGCGCGCCTTCCCCAGCGCGTCGAGCTCGTCGATGAACACGATGCAGGGCGCCCGCTCCCGCGCCTGCAGGAAGAGGTCGCGGACGCGCGCCGCCCCGACGCCGACGAACATCTCGACGAACTCGGAGCCGCTGATGGAGAAGAACGGCACGGCCGCCTCGCCGGCGACCGCCCGGGCGAGCAGCGTCTTGCCGGTCCCGGGCGGGCCGACGAGCAGGATCCCCTTCGGGATCTTGCCCCCCAGGCGCCGGAACTTGTCGGGGGTCTTCAGGAACTCGATGACCTCCTGCAGCTCCTGCTTCGCCTCGTCCACCCCCGCCACGTCGGCGAAGGTCACCTTCACGTCGGTCTCCACGTAGACCTTCGCCCGGGAGCGCCCGACCGCGAAGAGCCCCCCCTGGCCGGCGGCGCCGGTCCGCCGGAAGAGCGAGAGGAGGAAGGGGATGGCGATGGCGAGCGGCAGGAGCCAGGCGAGCGAGCTCCACCAGGGCGCCCGGTCGACGGCCCCGCTCACCTTCACGTGGGCCGCCTCGAGCGAGCGGACGAGATCGGGGTCCTCCACCCGCACGAGCGCGAAGGACGTGCCCAGCTTCCCCCCCTCGGGCTTCAGGCGGCCGCGGATCTCGGTCGGCGAGATGGCGACCTCGTCGACCTTGCCGGCGGCGACGTCCGCCTTGAAGTCGCTGTAGGTGAGGACCTCGGACTTCACCGGCTGCGACGAGAGGCCGAAGGCGAGGAGGGCCGCCCAGACGAGGGCGATGCCGATCCACGTGTAGCGCCGTATCCGCTCGCCGGGGGATGCCATGGCGCGCCTCCGCGACCATGTTACTCCGGCCGCCCGTTCCGGGGCGCGGGGTCCGCCCCGATGGGGCGTCCCGGCCCGGCGCGGAGGCGAGGGGCTACGCTCTCGGCCCATGCCCACCTCGCTCGAGATCGCACAGGCCGCGTCGCTCCGCCCCATCCTGGAGGTCGCGCGGGAGCTCGGGCTCGAGCCGGCGGAGATCGAGGCCTACGGTCGACACGCGGCGAAGGTGGACCTCGCCGCGGTCCGCCGTCTGGAGGCGCGGGGCGGCCGCGGCAGGCTCGTGGTCGTGACGGCGGTGACGCCGACGCCCGCCGGCGAGGGGAAGACGACGACCGCCATCGGGCTCACGGACGCTCTGCGCCGGCGGGGCGTTCGCGCGGCGCTCACCGTCCGGCAGCCGAGTCTCGGCCCGGTCTTCGGCGTGAAGGGGGGCGGAAACGGCGGCGGCCGGTCGCAGGTCGTCCCCATGGAGACCTTCAACCTCCACCTCACCGGCGACTTCCACGCCGTGACCTCGGCCCACAACCTCGCCGCGGCGATGCTCGACAACCACCTGAACCACGGCAACCCGCTCGGCGTCGAGCCGGGCTCGGTCGTCTGGCCGCGGGTCGTCGACATGAACGACCGGCCGCTCCGCGACGCGGTGATCGGGCTCGGAGGGCGGCTCAACGGGCCCGTGCGCGAGGCGGAGTGGACCATCACCGCCGCGTCCGAGGTCATGGCGGTTCTGTCGCTCGCCGAGGACGTCCCGGACCTCCGGCGCCGCCTCGGCCGCGTGGTGCTCGCCCGGAACCGCCAGGGCCGCCCGGTGCAGGCGGAGAAGCTCAAGGCCGCCGGGGCGATGGCGGTCCTCCTCGCCGAGGCGGTGAAGCCGAACCTCATGCAGACGCTCGAGGGCTCTCCGGTCCTCGTCCACACCGGCCCCTTCGGGAACATCGCGCAGGGCACGAGCTCCGTGATCGCCGACCGGCTCGGCCTCGCCGCAGCGGACGTGGTCGTCACCGAGGCCGGATTCGGGGCGGACCTCGGCGCCGAGAAGTTCTTCGACCTGAAGTGCCGGCAGAGCGGACTCGAGCCGTCCGCCGCCGTGGTCGTCGCGACCGTGCGCGCCGCGAAGCACCACGGAGGCGCCGGGCGCGGGAAGAAGGGGCGCGAGCTCGACGCGGCGCTCGCGGCGCCGGATCCGGACGCCCTCCGGCGCGGCGCGGAGAACCTCCGGCTCCAGGTCGAGAACGTGCTCGCCTTCGGGGTGCCGGCGGTGGTGGCCCTGAACGTGCACCCCGAGGACCGCGCCGAGGAGCACGCCGCGCTGCGCGACGTGGCGATCGCCGCGGGCGCGCGCGAGGCGGTGGTCGCCACGCACTTCCGCGACGGCGGGGCCGGCGCCCTCGACCTCGCCCGCGCCGTGTCCGCGGCGCTCGGGGACGGCGCCAGCAGCTTCCGCCTCCTCTACCCCGACGAGTGGCCGCTGAAGAGGAAGGTCGAGGAGGTGGCCGTGCGGATCTACCGGGCGGCTGGCGTCGACTTCTCGAGGGCCGCGGCCGCGCAGCTCGACGACCTCACCGCGCTCGGCCACGGCCGCTTCCCCGTCTGCATTGCGAAGACGCCGTACTCGTTCTCTCACGACCCCCTCCTGGGGCCGAACCCGTCCGGGTTCCGCCTGCCTGTGCGGGAGCTCCGGCTCTACGCCGGCGCCGGCTACGTCACGGCGCTCGCGGGCGAAATCGTCCTCATGCCGGGCCTGCCCGAGCGGCCCGCCGCGGAGGACATGGACCTCCTCCCGGACGGCCGGGTGGTCGGGCTCCGGTAGCCCCCGCGAGCGCGATGTCAGACCACCGATCCAGGATGGTCGGGCACCGGGCCGCCCCGAGGGCGGCGCGGGACTCATCCCGGAGGTCCGTGAGCGATGGCGGTGAAGGTGATGGTGGCGCCCGCGATTTCCACGCGCGAGGCCGTGCGGTCCGATTCGAGCGGCAGGGGAGAGCAGGCGACGCCGAAGCAGCGGCGGCGCCGGTCGGCGGTCTACGACGCCGACGGCCACGAGGTGCTCATCACCCTCATGTGCCTCAAGTGCCACAAGATGCGACCGCTCTCGCAGTTCGGCTTGCGCCGGATGGCCGACGGCTCCATCCGCAACCAGCCCTGGTGCCGCACCTGCCGGTCGAGCGCCGGGGCCGAGCGCCCCCGCCGCCGGCGCGCCGAGGAGGCGGCGCCCGCCGCCGAGGCCCCGGCGGAGCCCGCTCCGCCCCCCGCGAAGCCGGTCGACGCGGGGCTCGTCGCCGCGCAGGTGGCGGCCGCGCTCGCCGCCGGCTGGGCCAAGTAGCTTCCCCCGCTCCGCGGGGGATCGACGTCGCTCGAGAGAGCGGGGGCCGCCCGCGGAGACGCGCGGCGGCCCCATCCTTTTTCGCTACTTCACTCGACGTGATGGCGAGCCGGGGGGCGCCCCACAGGGGCTTGACGGCCGTCAACGCTCGATTTTTCAGTCGATCGAGAGAGGAGAACGTCGTTGCGCCTTCGCGTTCGAGACGGGTAGGATTCGTCGTCTCTCCGAGCGCGCTCGAAGTCCACTCGTCCCCTTCAGCCGTAGGAGTCCCCATCATGGCCCAGATGAGCAACCTCAAGGCGAAGCTGCTTCAGAAGATCGAGGAGTTCCGTCCCCGCACGCAGAAGCTCAACAAGGAGTTCGGCAACGTCGTCATCGACAAGGTGAACATCGGGCAGTGCATCGGCGGCGCCCGCGACGTTCGCAGTCTCGTGACGGACATCTCGTACCTCGATCCTTTCGAAGGCATCCGCTTCCGCGGCAAGACGATCCCCGAGACCTTCGCCGCGCTGCCGAAGGTCCCCGGCAAGGAGCAGCCGTACGTCGAGGGCTTCTTCTGGTTCCTGCTCACCGGCGAAGTCCCGACCATGCAGCAGACCCTGGAGGTCGTGGAGGACTGGAAGGCCCGCTCCCAGGTGCCCCACTACGTCAAGGACGTGCTGCGCGCCCTGCCGCGCGACTCGCACCCGATGACGATGTTCTCCGCGGCCATCCTGTCGATGCAGCGCGACTCGGTCTTCGCGAAGCGCTATGGCGAGGGCGGCCTCAAGAAGAACGACATGTGGGATCCGATGTACGAGGATTCCATGAACCTGCTCGCGAAGCTGCCGACGATCGCCGCCTACATCTACCGGATGAAGTACAAGTCCGACACCCACATCCCGGCCGACCCGAAGCTCGACTGGGGCGGGAACTTCGCGCACATGATGGGCGTGGCGCCGCCGTACGACGAGGTGGCGCGCATGTACTTCATCCTCCACTCGGACCACGAGTCGGGCAACGTCTCCGCCCACACGACGCACCTCGTCGCCTCCGCGCTGTCGGACGCGTACTACTCGCTGTCGGCCGGCATCAACGGCCTCGCCGGGCCGCTCCACGGCCTCGCGAACCAGGAGGTGCTCGGCTGGATCCAGAACGTGATGAAGAAGCTCAACAACAAGGTGCCGACGAAGGAGGAGCTCGAGAAGTTCCTCTGGGACACGCTCAACAGCGGCCAGGTCATCCCCGGATACGGCCACGCCGTGCTCCGCAAGACCGACCCGCGCTACACCGCCCAGAACGAGTACTCGAAGAAGCACCTCCCGAACGACCCGCTCTTCCAGCTCGTGAACATGATCTACGAGGTGGCCCCGGGCGTCCTGACGAAGCACGGCAAGACCAAGAACCCCTGGCCGAACGTCGACGCGCACTCGGGCGTCATCCAGTGGTACTACGGCGTCCGGGAGTGGGACTTCTACACGGTCCTCTTCGGCGTCGGACGCGCGCTGGGCGTGCTCGCGAACATCACCTGGGACCGCGCCCTCGGATATGCGATCGAGCGCCCCAAGTCGGTCACCACCGCCATGCTCGAGCAGTGGGCGAAGGACGGCGGCCGCAAGGGCGCCGAGGACTGATCGTCGCGTGAGGGTTTCGGGACGGGGCCGCTTCCTCGCGGGGGCGGCCCCGTCTCCTTTCAGGCGGAGGCGCCGCGGGCCGCGGCCCGCAGCAGGAAGCTGCGCACGATCTCCATCGCCTCGGACGACCGGCGCTGCAGGACGAGGTGCGGGGCGTCGAGCATCCGGATCTCCACGTCGGGGCGCAGCGCGCGGACCTCGATGGGCAGTGCGCTCCGGAGCAGCCGGTCGTGCTTCCCCCCGAGGAAGAGCAGCGGGACCGGGCAGCGCCGGAGGGTGGCGGTGGCGTCGACGCGGAACGCCTCGCGAGCGCGGGCCGCCATGACGCTCCCCTTCACCGCCGCCACCGCGTCTCTCACGTCCTCGACGAGGTCGTCGGGGGCGTCGTGGCCGGCGAGGAGCAGCCGCACCGCGTGGGCCGGGAGCGGCAGGCGGAAGAAGGCCGGCCCGAGCGGGGAGGCGACGCGGAAGAGCCGGGCCGCCGGGCGCCGGTGGAAGCTCGCGGCGAGAACGACCCCGACGAGCCCGGCCGGCGCGCGGGCCGCGATCCGCAGCGCGAGCGGGCCGCCGAACGACTCCCCGAGGATCGCGAACGGCCCGGCCGGGAGCTCCCGCAGGACGAGCGCCTCGAGGCGCGCGTAGTCGAGATACCGGTCGGCAGGGTAGCGCAGGACCCGCAGCTCGAGCGCGCCGTCGGCCGCGGCCAGGAAGCGCGAGAACAGCCGCCCCGTCCCGTCGAGGCCCGGCAGCAAGAGGGTGGTGAGCGGTCGCGCCCCCCCGGTCACGCGCCGATCATGGCACGCCGCCGTCAGAAGAAGAAGCGATCCGTCACGCCGCGCGTCCACTCGAGGATGGTGGGCCATCCCACGACGGCGTCGAGCGCACCCTCGGCGGCGGCCGGGTCGAGCCTCGACTCGACGGTGCTCCGGGAGCAGGCGAGCAGGCGGCACTCGCCGGCCGCCCGGGCCTGGTGCAGGCCGGCTGCGGGGCCGTCCGGGTCGCCCGCCCCGTCGACCACCGCGCGGACCGCCTCGGCGAGGAGGAAGACGTCGACCCGGTCCCCCAGGGCGACCGCGGCGAGCGCGCAGGCGCCCGCGAGGCGGAGGGCGTCGTCGTCGGAGTGACAGAGGAAGACGGCGGTTCGGCGTTCCATGGGCTCGATTCCGGGCGTGTTATAACGCGCCCGATGGCCGACGAGCAGAAGAAGACCGAGCCCGGGCCGGTAGTCGTGCGCAAGGGCCACGTGAAGCCCCCGCCGGCAGGCGTGAAGATCGAGGCGCCCGTCGAGGAGGCGCTCTCCTCCGCCGAGCGCGCGCCCGCGCCGCCGCCCCGCGACAGCCGGCCGCAGTGGCAGCGCGTCGCCGAGCAGAAGTCCGCCGCCGGCCGGGGCGATCCGAGGCCAGCGCGGGCGGGGCGCGCTCCCGGCGCGCCGCGCCCGGCCCGCCGCGAGGGCCCCCGGGGCGCGGAGCGACGGCGCGAACCCCCGGCCGAGAGGCCCGCCGAGCGCGTGGCGCGGGCGCCCTCGCTGCCTCCCGGCGAGCCGCCCCCGGCCGCCGAGGCACCGGTCGTGGACGAGGGATCCTTCGCGGACCTCCTGGCGGAGGCCGACACCCGGCTGCGCCGCCGCTTCGAGGCCGGCGAGAAGGTGGCGGGCAAGATCCTCCAGATCGGCCAGGACGTGGCGTTCCTGGAGCTCGGCAGCGGCCTCGCGGACGGGATGATCGACGTCGTGGAGCTCCAGGACGACGACGGCCAGCTCGCGTTCCAGGCCGGCGACATCGTCGACGGCGTCGTCGTGAAGGGCGGGGAGCGGGGCGTCGTCGTCTCGCGCGGCCGCGCCCGGGTGCACCCCGACCGCCGCGCGCTCCTCGACGCGGCGCACGCCGGCCTCCCCGTCGAGGGGCTCGTGAAGGGCTTCAACAAGGGCGGGCTCGAGGTGGAGGTGATGGGGCAGCGCGCCTTCTGCCCCACCTCGCAGGTGGACGTTCGCTTCGTCGGCGACCTCGCCGCGTTCGTCGGACAGAAGCTGCGCTTCAAGGTGTCGAAGGCGGACGAGCGGGACGTGGTCCTCTCCCGCCGGGCGCTCCTCGAGGAGGAGAGGGCGGAGCTCGCGCGCCGCACCCGGACGTCGCTCGCCCCGGGGGCGACCTTCGAGGGCACCGTGACGAGCGTCCAGGACTACGGGGCCTTCGTGGACATCGGCGGCCTCGAGGGGCTCGTCCACGTCTCGGAGCTCGCCTGGGACCGCGTGTCCCGCCCCGCGGACCTCCTGAAGCCCGGGGACAAGGTGCAGGTCCAGGTGCTCCGCATCGACGAGGATCCGAAGAAGGGCGAGCGCATCGCGCTCTCGGTGAAGGCCCTCGTCCCCCGCCCCGAGCCGGCGGAGGCCGCCCCGCGCCCGGTCGCCGCCCCGCCGCCGCCGCCCAGGGTCGGCGACGTCGTGAAGGGGGCGGTCGACCGCGTCGAGCCCTACGGCGTCTTCGTCCGGTTCCCCGGCGGGCGCGGGCTCGTGCCCGCCGCCGAGACCGGGACCCCGCGCGGCCAGGACCTCCGCAAGGCCTTTCCCGCGGGGAAGGAGATCACCTGCCTCGTCACCGAGATCGACGAGCGCGGACGGATTCGGCTGTCGCGGACGCAGGGGGAGGCCGCCGAGGAGCGGCGGGAGGCGTCGGAGTGGATGTCCCGCTCCCCCCGCGCGCCCGGCAAGGGCTTCGGCACGCTCGGCGACCTGCTCCGGGACAAGCTCAAGAAATAGCGGCGGAGCCGCCCGACACCTTTCCGGGGTGCACAGGCCCCTTTTGGCACGTGCCCCGGCGTGTGCTAGAAATCCGCCGACCCCCACCACCGGGAGAGATCCGCCATGTCAGCGACCGCCAACGCTCCGACCAAGAACCCTGCGCTCCTCGCGTGGGTCGAGGAGACGGCCAAGCTCACCCAGCCCGACAAGGTCGTCTGGCTCGACGGCTCGGAGGAGGAGAAGAAGCGCCTCGTCTCACAGGCGGTCGCGGAGAAGGTGCTCATTCCCCTGGACCAGAAGAAGTGGCCCGGCTGCTACTACCACCACTCCAACCCGAACGACGTGGCCCGGGTCGAGCACCTGACGGTGATCTGCACCCCGACGAAGGAGGAGGCGGGGCCGACGAACATCTGGACCGAGCCGAAGGAGATGTACGGGAAGCTCCGCGCGCTCTACGAGGGCTCGATGAAGGGGCGCACGATGTACGTCGTGCCCTACGTGATGGGCCCGGCGGACTCGCCGTTCGCGAAGGTGGGCATCGAGCTCACCGACTCCATCTACGTCGCGCTCAACATGGGCATCATGACGCGCATGGGGAAGGTCGCCCTCGACAGGCTCGGGGACAAGGGCGAGTTCAACAAGGGGCTGCACTCCGTCCGCGACTGCCACCCGGAGCGGCGCTACATCGCCCACTTCCCGCAGGACAACACCATCTGGTCGGTCGGCTCGGGCTACGGCGGCAACGCGCTCCTCGGCAAGAAGTGCCTCGCGCTCCGCATCGGCTCCTACCTGGCGAAGCGGGAGGGCTGGCTCGCCGAGCACATGCTCATCCTCGAGGCGGAGAGCCCGGAGGGCGAGATCAGCTACGTCGCGGCGGCCTTCCCGTCGGCCTGCGGCAAGACGAACTTCGCGATGCTCATCCCGCCCAAGGAGCTCGAGGGCTGGAAGATCCGGACGGTCGGCGACGACATCGCCTGGATGCGCGTCGGGCCGGACGGCCGGCTGTGGGCGGTGAACCCCGAGTACGGCTACTTCGGGGTGGTCCCGGGCACGAACTACAAGACGAACGCGAACGCCATGAAGAGCATCACGAAGGACACGCTCTTCACGAACGTGGCGCGGACGAAGGATGGAGACGTCTGGTGGGAGGGCAAGGACGAGCCCGCCCCCGACGAGCTCATCGACTGGAAGGGCGCGAACTGGAAGAAGGGCTCCGAGGAGAAGGCCGCGCACCCGAACAGCCGCTTCACCGCGCCGATGTCGAACAACCCGGCGCTTTCGCGGTTCGCCCACGACCCGCGGGGCGTGCCCATCAGCGCCGTCATCTTCGGCGGGCGCCGGTCGAACACGGTGCCCCTCGTCCTGCAGTCCTTCAACTGGACGCACGGCGTCTACCTCGGCGCGACGATGGGGTCCGAGACGACCGCCGCCGCGACGGGCCAGGTGGGCGTCGTGCGCCGCGACCCGATGGCCATGCTGCCGTTCCTCGGCTACGACGCCGGGAGCTACCTGCAGCACTGGATCGACATGCAGCAGCGGATCCCGAACCCGCCGAAGATCTTCCTCGTGAACTGGTTCCGCAAGGGATCCGACGGCAAGTTCCTGTGGCCCGGCTACGGCGACAACATGCGCGTCCTCAAGTGGGTCCTCGACCGGAGCCACGGGCGCGTGAACGGCCAGGAGACCGCGCTCGGCTGGGTTCCCTTCACAGGCGACCTCGACATGACGGGCCTCGGCGTCCCCAAGGAGGCCGCCGAGCAGGCGACCCGCATCGACCTCGCCGAGTGGGAGTACGAGCTCGAGAGCCAGAAGGAGTGGTTCGAGAAGCTCGGCGCGACGCTCCCGAAGCAGCTCGAGCTGCAGCGCCAGATCCTGCTCGCGTCGGTGAAGAACGCCCGCGCCGTGGCGGTCGGGAAGAAGTAGACGAGGGGGAAGGCGGGCGGCGCGCCGCCCGCTGGCCTATCTCCGGGGCGTGTGCACCCTCGCCGTCGCCTTCCAGGTCGACGCCCGCTGGCCCCTCGTCGTGGCGGCGAACCGCGACGAGCGCAAGGACCGGCCCTGGGAGGACTGGGGCCTGCGGACCCGCGAGGGAGCGCTGGCGGTCCTCGCGCCCCGCGACCTCGTGGCCGGCGGGACCTGGATCGGCGTGAACGCCGGCGGGGTGTTCTCCGGGATCACGAACTACCACCTGCCCGCGACGAGCGGCCCGGATCCCTCCCGGCGCTCGCGCGGCGAGATCGTCTCTTCGGCGCTCGCCCGGCAGACGGCCCGGGAGGCGCGCCGATCGCTCGGCGCGCTCGCCGCCGGCGCCTACAACCCCTTCCACCTCCTCGTCGCGGACGCGGAGAGCGCCTTCCTGTGGTGGTACGACGGGGAGTCCGCCGAGTTCGAGGACCTCCCGCCCGGCCTGCACGTCGTCACCGAGAACTCCCCCTTCGGGCGCTGCCGGCGCGGCGAGTGGATCCGGGGGCACTGGCCGCTCGAGCCGTCCCCGCCCCACCTGCGGGACCTCCTCGCCGTGCATGGGTCGGATCCGTTCCAGCGGACCTGCATCCACCTCGACCCGGTCTACGGGACCCGTTCGACGGCCGTGCTCCGGCTCGCCCGGTCGCTCGAGGTCTCGGAGCTCTACGCGACCGTCGGGCCGCCCTGCACGAACCCCCTCGAGGACCGCTCGGACCTGCTCGCCTCGCTCGCGCGGGGCGCTTGACGGAAGGCGCGCCGCCCCGCATGTAATCGGGCATGGGCCTCCTCGACCGGATCCAGAGCCGTCCCCCCCCGCCGGCGCCGCCGGAGGGCATCGAGGTGAACGAGCGCGGCGAGCTCGCCGTGGACTGGCCGGGCGGCCGGCACGTCGTCCTTCCCCCCTTCCAGCTGCGCGACGCCTGCCCGTGCGCCGCCTGCATCGAGGAGGGGACGGGGCGGAAGGTCCTCGACCCGGGCACCATCCCGGCCGACATCCGGCCGCTCCGGGTGGAGCCGGTCGGCAACTACGCCATTCAGATCCACTGGTCGGACGGCCACTCGTCCGGGATCTACACCTGGGATCTGCTGCGGCAGGCGTCGGGGCTGTAGCGCCCGTCAGATGAAGCTTCGGACCGGCGCGACGATGGCCGTGTAGTGGTTCTCGGCCGGTCCGGCCTGGCGCGCCCGCGCGAAGCGCAGGACGCCGATCTCGCCGGCTCCGCCCCGGAGCGCGTGGACGAGGAGCTTCACCGCGGAGGGGTCCATCCGCTCCGCCGCCGCCTCCTGCACGAGCACGTCGGCGGCGCCGCGCGGGCCGAACGGGTCCGAGCGATAGCTGCGGGCCTGGGTGAGCGCGGCAAAGGCGCTCGCGACCGCTACCACCTCGAGCGCACGCGACGGGCGGCGGGCAAGGTCGGGATAGCCCTGGCCGTTGCGCCAGTGGTGGCCGAGCGCCGCGTCGACGGCCGGGTGCGGCCCGAGCACTCGGGCGAGGTGCAGGGCTCCGAGGAAGGGGTGCTCCGCCACCTCGACGGTCTCGTGGCCGCGCAGCGGCTCGGGTCCGCGCACGAGCCGCCCGGGCAGGTGTCGCATCCCGATGTCGTGCAGGAGCGCCGCCGCGGCGATGTCCGGCACGAGCCGCGCCTCGCCCGCGCCCACCGCCAGCATGCGCGTCGCCACCGCCGCGGTGGCGAGCGCGTGGTCGTATCGCAGCGGGTCGGAGAGCTTCATCGCCTGCAGCTCCTCGAAGAGCGCCACCGGGAGGCGCACCGCGAGCATCGTCCGCGCCACGGCCGCCTGTGCCGAGGCCGAGCGGAAGAGGTGGCGGTACCCGTGCTCCTCGAGCGGAGTGTGGACGTCCTCGGCGGCGAAGGTCTCGGCGAGCGACGTCGACGGACCAGGGCGCGACTCGCGAGCCGCCTCGGCGATCGTCTCCGCCGAGACGAGCATCCCGCGCCGCGCCAGTACCTGACCGTGGCAGTCCATGAGGTCCCGGCGCAGGCGGATGCGGTCGAACACGAATTCAGCGTAGCAGGGCGGTTTCCGCGCGCCAGTTGAGCCCCGCCGGGGGGGTGCGGAAGGGTGGGAGGCTGTGTGCGACGCAGCGCGCCCAGGTCAGCGGCGGCGGCGCGAGAGCGCGCGCTCGATCTCGCGCTTCTGCTCCCGCTCGGAGATGTCCCGGCGCCGGTCCTCATGGGTCTTCCCGCGCGCGAGCGCGAGCTCGACCTTCGCCCAGCCATCCTTGAAGTAGATCGCGAGCGGCACGAGCGAGTAGCCGCGCTGCTCCACCTTCCCGCGCAGACGCCCGAGCTCCGCGCGGGAGACGAGCAGCTTGCGGTCGCGCAGCGGCGCGTGGCCGAAGAACGAGGCGGCCTTGTACTCCCCGATGCGGCAGTTGACGAGCCAGAGCTCGCCCCCCCGCACGGTGGCGTAGGCGTCCGAGAGCGCGACGTTGCCGTCGCGCAGGCTCTTCACCTCGCTCCCCTGCAGGACGAGCCCCGCCTCGATCCGCTCCTCGATCTCGTAGTCGAAGCGCGCGCGCTTGTTCTGCGCGACCGGCCTCACGCGCTCCGCGCCCCCGGCCCCCTTCCTCATGGCAGGGCCACGTTGTCGATGAGCCGGGTCTTGCCCGCGAACGCGGCCGCGAGCATGCGCGAGCCGTGCTCGGCCCGCTCGACGAGCCGCAGCGTCTCGGGGTGGACGACCTCGACGTAGTCGGGGACCAGGCCCGCCGCCGCGATCTCCCGCGACGCCTTCGACGCGAGCGCCCGGGCGTCGCGCTCGCCGGTCGCGGCCCGACGCCGCGCCTCCTCGAGCGACCGCGAGACGGCGACCGCGCGCCTGCGCTCCTCGGGCGAGAGATAGGCGTTGCGCGAGGACAGGGCGAGGCCGTCCGGCTCCCGGACGATCGCCATCCCGGCGACCTCGACGCCCATCCCGAGGTCCCGCACCATCGCGCGGATCACCTGGAGCTGCTGGTAGTCCTTCTCGCCGAACAGCGCCACGTGCGGCCGCGAGAGGCCGAAGAGCTTCGCGACGACGGTCGCGACGCCGCGGAAGTGGCCGGGGCGGCGCTCGCCGCAGAGCCCCTTCGAGACCTCGGTCACCTCGACCCAGGTCTGGTAGCCGGCCGGGTACATGCGGTCCGGGGACTCCGGCGCCAGCACCCAGTCGACACCGGCCGACGCGCACTTCGCGAGGTCTCCCTCGAGGTCCCGGGGGTAGCGGGCCAGGTCCTCCGACGGGCCGAACTGGGCCGGGTTCACGAAGACGGTGGCGAGCGCGAGCCCCGGGGCGCCGCCCTCGTCCGCGCGCCGGCGCGCCTCCCGCAGGAGCGAGAGGTGCCCCTCGTGGAGGTATCCCATCGTGGGCACGAGCGCGATGCGCCGGCCGGCGTCGCGCGCGGCCGTACACCGCCGCTGCCACTCGGCCGGGTCGCGGATGAGCTCGGGACTCTGCATCGGGAGGCGGCGGGAGCTAGACCGGTGCCCCCACCACGCCGGGGTGCTCGTCGTCGGCGTCGGGCTTCGGGGGGGTGACGACCTGCAGGAGCCTGAGCCCGGGGGCGTGGAAGCTGTGCTCCTCCGCCGGGAAGGTGCCCTGCTTGACCTCCGCGACGTAGTCGCGGACTGCGCCGGCCGCGACCGGACCGAGGTCGGCGAAGCGCTTCACGAACCGGGGCTTGAACTCGGTCTCGAGGCCGAGGAGGTCGTGGAACACGAGCACCTGCCCGTCGCAGTGGGCGCCGGCGCCGATGCCGATCGTCGGGATTCGGAGCTGGCCGGTGATGAGGCGGGCGAGCTCCGCCGGGATGCACTCGAGGACGATCGCGTAGCACCCGGCCCTCTCGAGCGCCTCGGCGTCGCGGAGGAGCTGCTGGGCGCGCTCGGTCTCCTTCCCCTGGACGACGTAGCCGCCGAGCTTGTGGACCGACTGGGGGGTGAGGCCGATGTGGCCCATGACGGGCACCCCGGCGCGCACGATCCGGCCGATCACCTCGGTGAACTCGGCGCCGCCCTCGAGCTTCACCGACTCCACGCCGCCCTCGGCGACGAGCCGCATGGCGTGCTTCACCGCCTCGTCCGGGCTCGCCTGGTAGCTGCCGAACGGCATGTCCCCGACGAGGTGCGCGCGGCCGGCGCTGCGGGCGAGCCCGCGGCGCACCGAGGCGCAGTGGTAGATCATGTGCTCGAGGGTCACGGGCAGGGTGGAGTCGTGTCCCTGCATGACCATCCCGAGCGAGTCCCCGACGAGGACCACGTCGACGCCGCCCTGGGCGACAAGGCGCGCGCTCGTGGCGTCGTAGGCGGTGACGACGGCGATCTTCTCGCCGCCCGCCTTCATGCGCCGGAGCTCTTGGGTGGTGACCCGCTTCCGCGGAGCGGACTGGCTGGACATGTTCTGCGCCTCCGGTGTGGGCCCGTTTCGGGTCCCGCCCATCGGTCGAGCGTTCAATGTACCCCGACCGGGGCCGGGTGCGCCACGGTTCGATCGCGCCCGCGCCGATCAGGCCCGATGCCCCTCCGGGTTGTAGTGCAGGCGACCCCTGCGGTGGCGGCGGACCTGGGCGACGAGCCCGTCCAGGTCTGCCTCGTCGGACAGGTCGAGGTCGGTCGTGTTCACGACGAGGAGCGGGGTGTCCTCGTAGTGGAAGAAGTAGTCGCCGTAGGCCCGCGAGACCGCGTCCAGGTAGTCCGGCGACAGGTGGCGCTCGAAGTCGCGGGCGCGCTTTCGGATGCGCGCGAGCAGCACGTCCTGGCGGGCCTGGAGATAGACGACGAGGTCGGGCCTCACGGTGCGGGCACCGAGCACCTGCCAGACGCGCTCGTAGAGGGCGAGCTCGTTCGGGTCGAGGTTCAGGGACGCGAAGATGCGGTCCTTCGCGAAGAGGTAGTCCGAGACCGTGACCTGGCTGAAGAGGTCCTGCTGGAAGAGCTCCTGCTGCTGCTGGAAGCGGGAGAGGAGGAAGAAGAGCTGCGTCTGGAAGGCATGCTTCGCCCGGTCGGCGTAGAAGCCGGCCAGGAACGGGTTCTCCTCGACGACCTCGAGGACCAGCCGGCCCCCGAGCCGCTCGGCGAGCGCGGTCGCGAGCGTCGTCTTCCCGACCCCTATGGGGCCCTCGACGGCGATGTAGCGGGGCTTGTCCAAAGGTGAGGCGCGCGAGCTTGCCACAGTGGGACTTCACGTGTCCACGCGCGGTTCCGGACCTTTCTTGACCCTGCATGACGCGCCATGTATGGTCATTTCGGTTTCGCTGCGAGGTCGCGGCGAGGAGGGCGGGGATGGCGGGGCGGGCAGGGCGGGCGGGCAAGGGTGCCCGCGAAGGGGTGGACCCGGCGTTTCACAGGGCGATCCTCAAGATCGCCATCGAGCTCAGGAAGCCCAAGGCGAAGAGCTATGACGCCGTCGTCGACGAGACCATCCGCGCCCTGCGCATCGATCCCGAGGCCTTCCGCCGCTACCTCGGCGAGAACGGCGCCCGGAACATGAGCCTCCTCATCGCGACGGCGCGGGCCAGAGGGTTGTAGTAAGGGCGGCGGCGGGTATGGGCGCCCTTCCGGCGGTGGGCGGGTTGGTGGCGGGGCGGGAACTTCGGGAGGGCGCCCAGTGGTTCGGCGCGGTGCGGACGCGCCCGGCGCCCTGCGAGCGCCCGGGCTGCGGCCGCCCGCGCTTCGCCGGCGGGCTGTGCGGGCTCCACGCGCTCGGTGGCCGCTACCGGACCGTCGCCGTGCCCGGCGGGCGCCTCGCGGCCGCCCGCGTCGAGCGCCCTCCCAGGATCCTCGTCGAGCCACCGCCGCCGCCCTCTAACGGGTAGCGAGTGCTACGGCGGCGGGGGCCCCTCCCCTCCTCCCCGGCCCCCGCGGGGTGCGGGGCGCTTGTCGACCCGCCCACCGGCGAGGACCAGGACCGGCAGGAGGAAGAAGACCACGAAGAGGGGGACGCGGACGTAGGGCTCCGCGGCCCCGCCCGGCAGGACGTCGCCGTCGCGCTCGACGGGTACGAGCTCCCAGGTCGCTCGCGCGAGGTAGTAGCCGCGCCGCGCCGCGCTTCCGCCGTGGAGCGCCCCCTCGACCATCCGCCCGCCCCTCCTCGTGTCCGACACCGCCGCCTCCTGAATCCATCTTGGGCCCGTTTCCGGCCGCGCGGAAGGCATCACCCCCTTCATGGCGCGGGGACGGGGAGGGCGCGGTCGAGGGCCTCCCACTCCTCGACGGTGAGGGTCTCGCCGCGCCGGGAGGGGTCGAGCGAGGCGGCGGCGAGCGCCTGCGCGAGGTCCGCGCGGGGCGCGATCCTCGCGGCCTCGAGGGCATTGCGGAGCGTCTTCCGGCGCTGGCCGAAGCCGGCCTTCACGAGCCGCCGGAAGCGCGCCGGGTCGGCGCACCTCGGCGCCCGGGCGCCGAACTCCACGACGACGACGGCGCTGTCGACTCGCGGGGGCGGGTGGAAGGAGCCGCGCCCGACGATGCGCTCCACCCGGACCCTCGCCCTCTGCTGCAGGAGGACGGAGAGGAGCCCCCACTCCTTCGTGCCCGGGCCCGCCGCGAGGCGCTCCGCCACCTCGCGCTGGACGAGGAGGACGGCACGGGACACCGCCTCTGCCTGGTCGAGGAGCGAGAACAGGATCGGGCTCGTCAGGTGGTACGGGATGTTGCCCACGATCGCCACCTGGCCGGAGGGGGCGGCGAGCCCGGCGACCTCGAGCCGGGCGGCGTCCGCCTCCACGAGCCGGATCCGGTCGCCGAACTCGCCGCGCAGCACGCGAGCCATGTCGCGGTCCCGCTCGACGGCCACCACCTCCGCACCCCGGGCGAGCAGGTGCGCGGTGAGATGCCCGAGACCCGCCCCGAGCTCGACCACGCGCTCGCCCGGCTGAGCCACCGCGAGCCGCGCGATCGAGTCGAGGATGGCGTCGTCGGCGAGGAAGTTCTGGCCCCAGCTCTTCTTCGGCCGGAGCCCGTGGCGGGCGAGGAGCTCCCTGGGAGACGGGTGGCCCATCACAGTCGCCAGGCGGCGTCGGCGTTCAGGTCGAGCGACTCGCGCTCGCCGCGCAGGAACGCCTGCGTGCCCGCGACGGCGATCATGGCCGCGTTGTCGGTGCAGAGGCGGGGCTCGGGCAGGTGGAGCCGCATCCCCTCGTACTCGGCCGCCTTCTCCGCCGCCGCCTCCCGCAACCGGCTGTTCGCGGCCACCCCTCCCGAGAGCACCACCCGCTCGAGCTGGAGCTCGCGCGCTGCCCGGAAGAGCTTCTGGACGAGCGCCCGGACGATCGCCTCCTGGTAGCTCGCGCAGAGGTCGTTCAGCTCGCGTCCCTCCGGGACGCCGTGGCGCCGCACGTGGTGCAGGAGCGCCGTCTTCAGCCCCGAGAAGCTGAACTCGAGCGGGCCCCGCTTCACGATGGCCTTCGGAAAGCGCACCGCGTCGCGGTTCCCGCCCCTGGCGAGCCGGTCGATGGCGACGCCCCCAGGGTACGGGAGGCCGAGGAGCTTCGCGCCCTTGTCGAAGGCCTCGCCGGCGGCGTCGTCGCGCGTCTGCCCGAGGAGCGCGTAGTCGCCGAAGCCGCGGCAGGCGTAGAGCGACGTGTGGCCGCCCGACACGACGAGCCCGAGGTAGGGGAACGCGGGTGCGTCGGTCGTGAGGAAGGCGGCGAGGAGGTGCCCCTCGAGGTGGTTCACGCGGACGAGCGGCCTCCCCCAGGCGAGGGCGAGCGCCTTCGCGACCTGGACGCCGACGAGGAGCGCTCCGACGAGGCCGGGCCCCCCGGTGACCGCGATGGCGTCGAGGGAGTCCCCGCTGGCCTCCGCGCGGCGGAGCGCCTCGTCGACGACCGGCATGACGTGGACCACGTGGTTGCGGCTCGCGAGCTCCGGGACGACGCCGCCGTAGCGCCGGTGGACGTCGATCTGGGTGGCCACCACGTCCGAGAGGGCGCGACGGCCGTCCTCCACCACGGCGGCGGCGGTCTCGTCGCAGCTCGTCTCGATTCCGAGGACCTTCACGGGGTTGCCGGCCGCCCGAGCCACGGGCGGACCCCTGTTGTAGCCGAGGGGCGGCCGCCGCGCGAGCGAAGCCGCCCTAGCGGATCCGCTGGAGGACTTGGCGCACCTCGTCCGCGTGGGCGCCGGCGGGCGCGACCTTGAGGTAGTGCCGATAGGCCGCGCGCGCCTCCGCCTTCTCCCCTCGCGCGAGGTGGACCTCGCCGAGCGCCAGCCAGGCGCCCTCGTTCGACCCGTCGAGCGAGACGGCGCGGTCGAGGACCTCGAGCGCCTCTTTCGGCCGGCGGGCGTCGTAGAGTGCGCGCCCGAGCCCGGCCAGGGCCTCGCTCGTCTCGCGGGCCGAAACCGCGCGCCGGTAGTCGGCCGCGGCGGCGAGGAACGCCCCGGCCCGGTACTTCTCCTCCGCGGACTCGAGCGCGACGCGGTACTCCGACATCCGGTCCCCCGCCGGCGCCGCGGGCAGAGGCTCCGGCGCGGCTTTCGGGGGCGGCGCGGTCGCCGCGACCTCGACGGGGGGCGCCGGCGCAGGCTCCGGAGCCGCCGGGGCCGCGACCGCCTGCGGGGGCGGGGCCGGCGGGCTCGCCGCCGCGACCGCCTCTGGCGCCGGCGGCGCGGCAGGCTCGGCCGCGTCCGCCTGCAGCCGGCGCCGCCTCGCGAGCGCGCCGGCCGCGGCCGCCGCGACGATCGCGAGGACGAGGATCCAGACGGCGGCCGTCGCCACTGGCGAACGCGGCTCGCGCTCGCGACCTGGCACCCGGGGACCGGCCCTCCGGGCCGGCGGCTCCGGAGGCGCCTCGGGCGCGGCCGGCGGCCGCTCGGTCGGGGCCTCGCCCGCCGTCTCCGGCACCGGCGTCGCCGCGTCGCCTGCCCCGGGCGCGGCGCGTGCCTCCACCCGCTCGAGGACCGGGGGAGCAGGCTCCCGCGGCTCGACGGGCCCCGCGAACCAGTCCACGCCGGCCGGCTCCGGGGTCGGGCCGGGCGGCCGCTCCGGGCGCGGCGCGTCGCTCGCCTCGCGCAGGATGCCCTCGAAGTACAGGCGCGAGATGGTGGCCGCCGCTCCGAGGTCGTCGCGCCCCGACTCCTCGACGACCTCCTGCAGGCTGCGCTTGCCGTCGAAGAGGCGGAGCGTGGAGTTCACGTCGTCGGGGATCTCGGCGAGGCGGCGCCCGAGCATCTCGGCGTCGACCTCGAGCACGTGATCGAGGGGTGGCATCTGCTCGGCGAGGCGCCCCCACTCGTCGAGCTGGCGCATCCCCTCGAGGAGCAGGGATCGGGTGGAGACCGCGATCCTCGCCTCCCATTCCACCGGGCCGAACTCCACCGTGAAGTCGCCCTCGCCCCAGTGCAGGAGCCGGTAGAAGGCGGGCTCCCCGCGCAGCCGGCCGAGCTCGCAGTCGAGGATCTGCCCGTCGCGGAACCAGACCGTCGCGCGCCGCCGCTCGGGTCCCTCGACGCGCAGCACCCCGGTCTTGCGTCCGAGCTCGAGCGTCTGCACGAGGTCCACCGTCGCCATCTCGCCCAGGCTCCCCGAGAACCCGGCCTTGCCCTCCTTGCGCTCGAGGCGCTCGCGGTCGCGGCGCTGCAGGAGCATCCGCACGCGGGTCACGATCTCCTTGATGTAGATGGGCTTCGTCAGGTAGTCGTCGACGCCCAGCTCGAGCCCCCGGACCTTGTCCTCGACCGATTTCTGGCCGGTGAGAAACACGAAGGGGATGGCTCGAAAGCGCTCGTCCTCGCGCATCCGCCGGCAGAACTCGAAGCCGTCGACCTCCGGCATCCTCGTCTCGGAGATGACGAGGTCCGGCGTCGAGATCTGGCACTTTTCGAGCGCGTCCCGGCCGTTCGCCGCCGCGGTGACGGCGAACCCAGCTTTCTTCAGGCTGACCTCCGTCAGGCGGAGCGACTCCGGGTCTCCGTCGACGAGAAGCAGATGCTCGCGGGCCAAGGTGGGTCCGTGTGGGAGTGCCGTTCGCTGCGGCACGAGAAGATCGTCGCCGCCCCCCGCGGGCGCGTCAAGGAGCGGACCGCCCTACTTGCGGGCGCGGCCGTCGGCGCCGCCCTGCCGGGCGGCCTCGATGCGGCGGAGCTCGCGTGCCGCGTCGGCGTTTCCGGGGTTCGCCTTCAGCGCGGCCCGGAAGGCCCGCTCCGCCCTCGCGTCGTCCCCGTCCTGTCGCGCCACGACCCCGGCGAGGTATTGGGCGCGGTCGCAGGCCGGGTCCTTCGTCGCCTCCTCCAGGATCTCCCTCAGGCGGCCGCGGTCCGTGGCCTTCGGGTCGGCGAGGATCGTCGCCGCGAGCGCCGCCCGGTACTCGGCGCGCGGGTCCCCCTGGATGGCGGCCTCGAAGAACTGTCGGGCGCGACCGTAGTCCCGCGTGCGGTGGCAGGCCTCGCCCTTCTGGAAGTCGACGCGGGCCGCGGCCGCCGCCTCCTTGGTGGCGGCCGCGCTCCCCGCCCCGACCTGGCGGAGGTACTCGGCCCGCTTGTTCTTGTCGGAGAGGACCGCGTAGGCCTCGTTGAACGACGCGAGCAGGTCCTTGAGCGCCGGCTGCAGGTCCGCGAGGCCGGGAAGCGCGTACTTGTCCGGGTGGAACTGGCGGACGAGCTGGTGGTACGCGGTCTTCACGTCCTCGGGGCCGGCGGTCTTCGCGAGCCCCAGCCGGGCGAAGAGGTCCTTCTCCCGGGTGCGCGGCACCACGAACTGCAGCGCCCGCCGCATGGTCTGCTCGGCGGCGCTCGGCGCGACCGGGGCGTCGTCCTTCGCCTTCGTCGCCTCCGGGCGGGGCGCGACGATGGGCTTGAGCCCCATGTTGCCCATGGCGCGCGAGAGCAGCCGCTGCCGACGCTGGCGCGCCTCCTCGGGGTCGCTGCGCCGGGCCGGGGCCGTCGGGGCGACCGGGGCCGACGGCGGCGGCGGGGCCGGCGGGGGGACGACGGCCGGCGCCGCGGCAGTCGACGCCGGCGGAGAAGGCGCCGTCCGCGGGGACGCGGACGCCGCGATCTCGGAGAGATCCACGACGTCGCCATCCGCCTCGTCTTCTGGCGGTGGAAGCCCGGAGTCCGGTTCCGCGAGCCCCAGGAGGAGGAGCGCGGCCAGCGCGGCGCGCGCCCGCTCGGGCGGCAGCCCGCTCGCCGAGATGAGCGTCGCCGCCCGGCCCGGGAGGCCCGCCACGAGCGCCTGCTCCGCGAGCGTCCACCCGAAGGACTCGGCCTGGTCGGCATAGCCCGGCGCGAGCGCGATGCCGCCCGCCCCCTGCCGGAGCGCCGACTCCACGAGCGCCTCGGCCGGCGGCGTCGCGAGGGCGTCGAGGATGGCACGCAGGGGGTGGATGCGGATGGGCCCGGTCCAGGCCGGGACCTTCTCGCTCCCGTCGAAGCGGTAGGCCCCCTCCTGCAGGGCGGCGATGAGCGCGACGTAACCCGCCTGCTGCTCGGAGAGCGCCGCGTCGAGCGTGGGCCGGTCGATGGCGCCCATCTCGAGGAGGATCTCCCCCTGGGGGCGCTGCGCGCGCGCCATCTCGGCGAGGCAGCGCTCGAGGGCCTCGATGTCGATGAGGCCCTTCGCGAGCAGGAAGTGGCCGAGCGGACGGAAGCCGGTGAAGACCTGGGCCCCGACCGGCACCCCGTCGCGGAAGAAGAGCTTGGACGCACCGCCCTTCTGGTCGACCGTCAGCGCCCCAGACCGGCGCAGGTTCCAGGCCTCGATGAGGATCGCCGCGAGCGGCGTCACCGAGAGGTCTCCGGCCTCGTCCAGGAACGACATGGCCGGAATCTTACTCTCCGATCGACCGGATCGCCTCGTAGACGCCCACCCCCACGGCGACCGCGAGGTTCAGGCTCCGCAGCCCCTCCCGCATGGGGATCGCCACCGCCCGCCCGGGGTGGGCGGCGACGAGCGCCGGCGGAAGGCCGAGCTGCTCCTGGCCGAAGACCAGGTAGTCCCCGGGCGCGAACCGGGCCTCGAAGAGGCTGCGCTCGGCGCGCGCCGTGAAGAGGTGCAGCCGGTCCCCGTCCGAAGCCCCGGTGCGCGCCTCGAACTCCGCCCAGTCGCGGTAGAGTTCGGGCGAGACCTCCGCCCAGTAGTCGAGGCCGGCGCGGCGCAGCGACTTCTCGGAGAGCGAGAAGCCGATCGGGCCGACCAGGTGGAGGCGGGAGCCGGTGACGGCACAGGTCCTCGCCACGTTGCCGGTGTTCGGCGGGATCTGCGGCGAGACGAGCACGACCTGGAGCGGCGGGGTGACCGGAGCGAGAGCGGGCATGGCGCGGATCGGCATCGTGAACAACCCGCGCGCACGGCGCAACCGCAGGCACCCCGAGACGGCGCAGGCGCTGCGACGCCTCCTCGGGCGCGACGGCCTCGTCCGCGACGTGGCCACGGACGAGGAGGCGGTGGCGGCGCTCGCGGAGTTCCGCCGGGAGGGCGTCGGCCTCCTCGGCGTGAACGGCGGCGATGGCACCCTCTCGCGGATCGCGACCGCCCTGCCGGCCGGATGGGGAGATCCCCCCTGGCCGCCGCTCGCGCCGCTCCCCGCCGGCTCGATGAACAACGTCGCGCGCGCCCACGGCCACCGGGGCGGCCCGGAGCGGACCCTGCGGAGGATCCTCCGGCACCGCGGGGAGGGCCTCCCGCTCCCCGTGGTGGAGCGCGATCTCCTCCGCGTCGTCGCCCCGGGGCATCCCAACCGCCTCGGGTTCCTGTTCGCGACCGGTGCGGCGGTGCGGTTTCTCGAGCGCTGGGGCGGGACGGAGGGGGCCGGCCCGCTCCGGGCCGCCTGGCTCCTCGCCCGGGCGCTCGCCTCGGCGCTCGCGGGTGGCCGGCTCGCCGCCGAGATCGCGCGCCGGGAAGCGCTGCGGGTGGTCGCCGACGGAGACGAGTGGCCGTCCACGGAGTGGCTCGCGGTGCTCGCCGGCTCGGTCCCGGGCGTCGGCCTCGGCTCGCGCCCCTTCTCGCGCTGCGACGAGCAGCCCGGCTTCTTCCACGCCGTCGGCGTCACCGCCTCGCCGCGCCGCCTGGTCCTCGCCATGCCGGCGCTGTGGCGCGGCCGTCCCTGGCGCAGGCAGGTCGCGCTCGACGCCGTGGCCCGGGACCTCCTCCTCGAACCACGCCAGGCGCTCCGCTTCACGCTCGACGGGGACGTCTTCGATTCCGCAGGGCCGCTGCGCGTGGAGAGCGGGCCGGTCGTGGAGGTGGTCGCGGATCCCACCCGCACGCCCCCGCCCTCACCCCGGCCCGCGGATTGACCGACCGCAAACGCGCGGGCTACGCTCCGCCTGTCCATGCGCCTCGCCGCCATCGGAGCCACCGACGTCGGCCGCCGGCGCGACCACAACGAGGACGCCTTCCTCGTCCTGCAGGAGGAGCAGCTGTTCTGCGTGGCGGACGGGATGGGCGGCCACGCCTCCGGCGAGGTCGCGAGCCGGATCGCCGTGGAGGAGATGGCGGAGTTCTTCCGGCTGACCGGCCGCGACGAGGACGCGACGTGGCCGTTCCGGGAGGACCGCGACCGGGGCTACGACGAGAACCGGCTCGTCGTCGCGGTCCGGCTCGCGAACCTCCGCATCCACGAGCGCGCCCGCTCCGACGAGCAGCTCACCGGCATGGGGACGACGCTCGTGTGCGCGCACTTCACGCGCGGAGGCCAGGCGCTCGTCGGCAACGTCGGCGACAGCCGCGCCTACGTCTTCCGCGACGGCGAGCTGCGGCAGCTCACCGAGGATCACTCTCTGCTCGCCGATTACATCCGGTACACGAAGCCGAGCGCCGCGGAGATCGAGGCCTTCCCGCACAAGAACGTGATCGTGCGCGCGCTCGGGATGCGGTCGAGCGTGCAGGTGGACGTCGTGCGCGAGGAGGCGCGCGAGGGAGACCTCTTCCTCCTGTGCTGCGACGGGCTCTCGGGGATGGTGAAAGACGCCCGCATGGCCGACATCCTGCGATCGAACCGGGGCGATCTGCGCCGGGCGAACCAGGCGCTCGTCGACGCGGCCAACGAGGCGGGAGGCGCGGACAACATCACCTCCCTCCTCGTCCAGGTCCTCGAGGCCTGAACCGCCGTCACGTGGCGGCGACGCGGATCCCGCCGGCGGCGATCGCTCCGACGATCCGCTCGCCCGGTCCGACCTCGGTCCCCTCCCAGACGACGGCCCGGCGCACCTCCGCACCGCGCCCGACGACGCACCCCGCCCCCACGACGGCGTCCGGGCCGACGACGGCGCCGGAGCGGACCACGGCGCCCCGGGCGACGAGCGCCGGCGCGATGAGCCGCGCCCCCTCCTCCACGCAGGCGCCGGGAGCGACGAGCGCCCCGCCGGCGGACCCCAGCCCCGCGGCGGGGTCCGCGGCCGGCAGAGGTGCCCCGGCCCGGCCGCGAAGGACGTCCAGGTTCGCCCCGAGGTAGCGGTCCGGCGTCCCGAGGTCGTTCCAGTAGCCACCGGTGACGAGCCCGCGAACGGCCCCGCCGGCGAGGAGCGGCGGGTACACGTGCCGATTCACGTCGCACTCGAACGGCTCCGCCGGCACGGCGTCGAGGAGCGCCGGGGAGAGGACGTGGACGCCGGTGAAGTGGAGCGGCGCGAGGGAGGGGCCCCCCGGTCCGCGGCCCGCGATGCGGCGCACCGCCATCCCGCCGTCCACCTCGACCGCGGCGTAGGAGGCCCCGGCGGGCATCGGGGCGAGCACCAGGGTGGCGAGGGCGCCGCTTCGCCGGTGCTCCTCCGCCGCCGCGCGCACGTCGAGGTCGAAGAGGACGTCGCCGTTCCAGAGCACGATCGCGTCCGCACTCGCGAGGAAACTCCGCGCCTCCCGGAGCGCCCCGCCGGTGCCGGCGATGATCGGTTCGGTCGAGACGGCGAGCTCGACGCTTGCCGCGGCCGCCGCGGCCCGCGCCGCGGCCTCCATCGCCGCGGCGAGGTGGTGGGTGTTCACGACCGCGCGCCGCACCTCCCCGGCCGCGAGCCGCGCGAGCGCGTAGCGGATGAGCGGCAAGCCCGCCACCGGCACGGCGGGCTTCGGGACGAGGTCGGTGAGCGGCCTGAGCCTCTTCCCCAGCCCGGCGGCGAGCACCATGCCCACGACGCCGCCGCGCACGGGTGGCGCCCCGGTCACGGGAAGGCGGGCTCGAGGAGGGTCGCCATCTCCTCGAGGAATGCGCGGTCGTCCGCGCCGAAGGCGGCCGGCTCGTCGCTGTCCACGTCGATCTGCGCGAGGTAGCGCTCCCCGCGGATGACGGGGACCACGATCTCCGAGCGCGTCTCCAGGTTGCAGGCGAGGTAGCGGGGGTCCTTCGCCACGTCGTCCACGACCACCGTCGCACGGGTCCGGGCGGACAGCCCGCAGATCCCGGTCCCGACGGGGATGCGAACGTGCTCGGTGTCCCGACCGGCATGGGCGTCGAGCTCGAGGACGTCGCCCCGGAGCACATAGAGGTAGACGCCGGTGTGGCGCGGAAGCCGCTGCAGCGCCCGGGCGACGTCGGCGAGCCGCTCCCGCAGCGGGGCGCGCCGCTCGACGGCCGCGGCGACGGCGGTGCGGGCCTCGTCCCGTGGAGTTCCCATGGTACAGCGCAGCATAGCCGATGTCCGCCGAAGCACGCCTCCGGCTCTTCTACTTCGCCTACTACGCCGCCGTGGGCGCCTTCCTGCCGTACTTCGCGCCGTACCTGCGCGGCCTCGGCTTCGACGGGGAGGCGATCGGGACCGTCCAGATGATCGGCCCCCTGCTCGCGGTGCCGGTCGCGGTGGCATGGGCGACCGCGGCCGACCGCCTCGGCGCCCCGGCGCGCGCGCTCCGCCTCGCGTCCGCCTGGGGCCTCGCCGCGATGGCGTTCCTTCCCTTCGCGCGGACTCCCGTCGGCGTGGGGCTGGTCCTCTTCGCGTACGGGCTCGGCGACCGCGCCGTCGTGCCGCTCGTCGACTCCGTCACGGTCGAGTGGGCCGGGGCGAACCCCGGCTCGACCTACGCCCGCATCCGCCTCTTCGGGTCGCTCGGGTACGTCGTCGCGGCGCAGGGGCTCGGCGTCTCGCTCGCGATGCGGGGCGACCGGGCCGGCGACCGCCTCGTGCCCATCGCGGTCCTCGCCTTCGTCGCCGCCTACGCGCTCGTCGCCCGGGGGCTTCCCTCTCCCCCGCGGACCTCCCACCCTCCGAGGTTCCGGGAGATGGCGGCGCTCCTCGCCGACCGGCCGCTCCTGCTCTTCCTCGGGGTGTGCGCGGCGCACTGGGCCGCCTGCGCCCCCTACCACCTGCTCTACGGCCTGTTCGTGCGCGAACTCGGCCTGTCGGCGGAGGTGACGGGCCTGGGGATGTCGGTCGGGGTCGCCGCCGAGGTCGTGGCGCTCGTCCTCTTCCCCCGCATCGAGGTCCGCCTCGACCTCCGGCGCGCCTTCGCCCTCTCGTTCGCCGCGAGCGCCGTCCGGTGGCTCCTCACCTCGCGGGCCACGGGCGCCCCGGCGGTCGTGGCCCTCCAGCTCCTGCACGGCTTCACGTTCGGGCTCTTCTGGGGGGCGTCGGTCGCGGCGATGTCGCGGGCGGTCCCGTCCCGGCTCCGGTCGACGGGGCAGGCGCTCTTCGCCGCGCTCGTCTTCGGCGTCGGCAACGCCGCCGGCTACCAGCTCTCCGGCCTGGGCTACGACCGCTACCGATCGGTCCGCCCCCTCTATGCCTGGGCGGCGGCCGCCGAGCTCGCCGCGGCGGCGGCCGTCCTCCTCCTGCCGGCCGGCGGCTGGTCGCGCCGGCGCCCCGGACAGGGCTCCCTCGGGGGGCCGTAGACTTCCGCAAGGGGCGCAGCCCGGGCGTGCCGGGTGGCGTATCCTCCGGGTGCGATGGCCTCGATCGACCCCGTGTCCTACGTGCGGGCCACCCCGCCCTTCGACGCGCTCCCGCAGGCGCTCTTCGACGAGGCGGCCGGAGCGCTCGAGGTGGCCTACTACCCCGCCGGCACGTGGCTCGTGCGCGCGGGCGGGGAGCCGCTCAGGTTCCTGTACGTCATCCGGAAGGGAGTGGTGCGCCTCGAGCGGGACGGGCAGACCGTGCAGGTCCTCGAGGAGGGGGAGACGTTCGGATACACGTCTCTGCTCACGCACCGGGCGACGCTCGACGTGGCGGTCGAGGAGGACCTCCTCGCCTACCAGCTCCCGGAGGCGCAGTTCCGGAGGCTTCTCGAGGACGCCCAGTTCGCGGGCCACTTCGCCGCCGGGCTCGGGGAGCGGCTCCGGAACACGCTCGAGCGCTCGCCGGTCGCGAAGTTCCACTTCGACCTCGCCGTGCCGGTCGAGCGCCTCCTGCAGGGGCCGGCCGTCTGGGTGGAGGCGTCGACGAACGTCGGCGAGGCGGCGCGCGCCATGCGCGAGCGGAGGATCTCCTCCGTCCTCGTGCGCGGCGACCCGCCGGGCATCGTCACCGACCGGGACTTCCGCAACCGCGTCCTCGCCGCCGAGCTCGGACCCTCGACCCTCGTCACCGACGTGTGGACCCGACCGCTGCGGACGGTGGCGGCCTCGACCCCCATCTACGAGGCGTGGAGGACGCTCCTCGACGCCGGCGTGCACCACCTGCCGGTGACGCGCGACGGCGAGGTCGTGGGGGTGCTCACCTCGACGGACCTCCTCAAGGCCACGGCCCAGGGACCGGTCGCCATCCTGCGTCGGGTGGAGCGGCTCGGATCCCGCGCCGAGCTCGGCGGGTACTCGCGCCAGGTCGCGGAGATGGCCTCGACGCTCCTCGCCGGCGGGCTCGAGGCGACCGTCATCGCCGGGTTCGTGGCCCGGCTGAACGACGCGCTGGTCCACCGGATCCTCCACTGGTGCGAGGAGGACATGGGTCCGTCCCCGGCGCCCTATGCGTGGATGGTCTACGGCTCGGAGGGGCGCGCCGAGCAGACGCTCGTCACCGACCAGGACAACGGCCTCGCCTTCGACGACTCCGGGGAGGGATCCCGCCCCTGGTTCGAGGAGCTCGCCAGGCGCGTCACCGGGGACCTCGAGACCGCGGGCTTCCCGGCCTGCCACGGCGGCCACATGGCCCTCAAGTGGAACGGGACCCTCTCGGAGTGGACGAAGCGCTTCTGGGAGTGCGTCGAGGAGCCGCGGCCGCACGACGCCGCGCTCCTGTTCGACTTCCGCCGGGTGGGCGGCCACCTCGACCTCGAGCCGCTCGAGTCGGCCATGGCCCGGGCCTCGCGGAGCCCGCAGTTCATCCGCTTCCTCGCCCGCGACGCGATGGCCTTCGGGCCGCCCGCGGCGCTCCGGCTGCGGCTGCGGGGCTCGTCGGAAGTGGACCTGAAGTGGCAGGGCATCAACCCCATCGTCTTCCTCGCGCGCTGCTACGGCGTCGAGGCGGGGAGCCGCGCGCGCGGAACGCTCGAGCGCATGGACGCGGCGCTCGCCGCCGGGCTCATGGGGCAGGATGCGTGGAGCTCGGCGACCCAGGCCTTCCGCTTCCTCCTCGAGCTCCGCCTCCGGGTCCAGCTGCGCATGATCGCGGACGGAAAGCCGCCCACGAACAAGGTCTCCCTCTCGGAGCTCTCCGCCGTGGAGCGCACGCGCCTCAAGGAGTCGTTCGGCGCCATCCGCCGCTGGCAGGAGCTCGCCAAGTTCCACTACCAGACCGAGGTCTGACGCGAGCCCGAGGAAACGCCTCCTGCCCTTCTCCTCCCCGCCCTGGGACGAGGCGGTGTACTGGGCGCTCGACCTGGAGACGGGCGGGCTCGACCCGCGGCGGGACGCGATCCTCGCCGTCGGCATGGTCCCGGTGCGGGGCGGGACGGTGCGGCTCGGAGAGGCCTACCGGACGCTCGTCCGACCCGAGGACGGCAGGGCGCTCGACCCGGAGTCGATCCGCTACCACCAGCTGGTCTGGGGCGAGGTGCGGGAGGCCCCCCCGCTCGCCGACGTCCTACCGGAGATCGCGAGGCGACTCTCCGGAGCCCACCTCCTCGTCCACCACGCCTCCGTCGACGTGGGCTTCCTGAAGAGGGCCTTCCGGCGCCACCGGATGCGCTGGCCCAGGCCCCCGGTCGTGGACACGGTCGACCTCCTCATACGAGCCGCGAACCGCTCGCGCATCCGCAACCCCGACTCCCCGAACGACCTCCCCAACCTGAACCTGGGGAAGGCGCGGCGCGCCCACGGCCTCCCCGACTACCAGGCGCACGATGCCCTGACGGACGCGATCTCGACGGCGGAGCTGTTTCTCGTGCTGCGCAAGGCGATCGGCGCGCGCCGCGCGCGCCACCTTCGGTGAGGCCGTCGCAAACGGTGCGCGGCACTTTTGCGCACGCCGCGCGAGGACTGCGGCCCGTCGCCGAGATCGAGCGCGAGCTCCCCTTCGGACCCCTCCGGAGGCCAGGTTTGCGTGGCAACCCTTTCGGGGGCGCCGCGAGAAAAACTAACCATTACAACTAGTTGGCATGCCAGGGCTTGGAATCGTTCAGAACGCCAGCGTATAGTGTGCGGCCATGCCCGCCAAACGCGCCGATGTGGGCCTCGGCCCATGGAGAACCGTCCCCGGCGGAAAGCTTGCGGTCGAGGCTTCCGATCGGGGCGGCGAGGCGCGAGCGGCTGTGGGTCTAGGCGGGTAACGGTCGCGGCACCACAACCCAACCTCGGAGGTATCGAATGGCGCACGCAGCACCTGCAGGAGGAGGCGGCACGAGCAAGGGAACGCAGACGACGCACGAGATGCTCGAGTCCCCCGCGTTCAAGCACCTCGTGGGACGGCGCTGGTCGATGAGCGTCATCGGGCTCATCCTCCTCTTCGTCACCTACTACGGCTACGTCGTGCTCATCGGCGCGAGCCCCAAGACGCTCGCGCAGAAGGTCGGCGCGTTCACGACGCTCGGCATTCCCTTGGGCGTGGCCGTGATCCTCATCGCCTTCGCGCTCACCTGGATCTACGTCATCTGGGCCAACCGGTCCTACGACCCGGAAGTCCAGCGGCTGAAGTCGGAGCTGAAGCACTAGCCCCCCTCCCCCGCACGGAGACAACCGAACATGACCCTTCCCGCCGCCCACACGCTCCTCTCGCTGGCGCTCTCCCAGGCCGCGCCGCCCGCCGCGCCGACGACCAAGATCGGCCAGGCGAACGTCACCTCCGTCGTCTTCTTCTTCCTCATCGTCGTGGTGACCCTGATCATCACCTACTGGGCCGCCAAGAAGACGAAGACCTCGAAGGAGTTCTACGCTGCAGGCCGCAGCGTCTCCGCGATGCAGAACGGCCTCGCCCTCGCGGGCGACTACATGTCCGCCGCCTCGTTCCTCGGCATCTCCGGCATGGTCGCCCTGAAGGGTTACGACGGCATGATCTACGCGACCGGCTGGCTCGTCGGCTGGCCCGCGCTCATGTTCCTCATCGCCGAGCCGCTGCGTAACCTCGGCAAGTTCACCTTCGCCGACGTGGTGGCGTTCCGCCTCCAGCAGAAGCCGGTCCGCATCGCCGCCGCCATCGGCGGCATCACGACCGTGCTCTTCTACACGATCGCCCAGATGGTGGGCTCGGGCTCCCTCATCAAGCTGATGTTCGGCATCCCGTACGAGGTGGCCGAGATCATCGTCGGCGCCGTCATGCTCGCCTACGTGCTCTTCGGCGGCATGCTCGCGACGACCTGGGTGCAGATCATCAAGGCCGGCCTCCTCCTCTTCGGCGTGACCCTCCTCACCATCCTGGCGCTCGCCCAGTTCGGGTTCAGCCCGGCCGACCTCTACGCGAAGGTGTCGACGACCTACGGCCAGGCGTCGCTCGAGCCCGGCGGCCTCGTGAAGGATCCCGTCGAGGCGGTCTCGCTCGGCATGGCGCTGATGTTCGGCCTCCTCGGCCTCCCGCACATCCTCATGCGGTTCTACACGGTGCCCGACGCCAAGGCGGCCCGGAAGTCGGTGCTCTACGCGACCGGCCTCATCGGCTACTTCTACATCATCATCCCGATCGTCGGCTTCAGCTCCTCGGTGCTCGTCGGCCGCCAGGTGATCGCCGGCATCGACAAGGGCGGCAACATGGCGTCGCCGCTCCTCGCCGAGTTCCTCGGCGGCGAGGCCTTCCTCGGCTTCATCGCGGCGGTCGCCTTCGCCACCATCCTCGCCGTGGTCGCCGGCCTCACCCTCGCCGGCGCCTCCGCCTACTCGCACGACATCTACGTCCACGTCGTGAAGGGCGGCCACGCCACCGAGCAGGAGGAGGTCCGCGCCGCGAAGATCGCCACGTTCGTGTTCGGCCTCGTGGCGGTGGCGCTCGGCATCCTCTTCAAGGGCCAGAACGTCGCGTTCATGGTCGGCCTCGCCTTCTCCATCGCGGCGAGCGCCAACTTCCCGGCGCTGCTCATGTCCATCACCTGGAAGAAGTTCACGACGGGTGGCGCGGTGGCCTCGATCCTCACCGGGGCACTGCTCTCCGCCGGCATGATCGTGATCTCCCCGACCGTGTGGGTGGACATCTTCAAGAACAAGACGGCCATCATCGGCCTGAAGAACCCCTGCATCGTCTCGATGACGGCGGCCTTCGTGATCGGCTGGCTCGTGTCGCTCATGACCCCGGACACGAACGCGCAGGACAAGTTCGAGGACGAGAAGATCCGCACCTACCTCGGCGTCGGCGCCGAGTAACGGATCCTCTCCGAGTGTGAACGGGCGGGCGGGGCGAGTGCCCCGCCCGCCTCTTTTTCCCGCAGCTCCCGGCGCGCGCCGCCCAAGTGGCCGGACATGATCCGCCGGCACCGGAGGGGACGGCGGGACGCCTCGAGCCGCTCGTCACCGGGCGGAAGCGCCACCGCGCGTTCCGGGCACTCCTCGCCCCGGGGCGTCTCCTTCGCCGTAGGCCCCCTCGCCGCCGCGGCCGGCGTCGTCCACCTCTTCGCGTGGCTCGGACGGCGCGAGCCCGCGACCTCCCCGCAGGCGAGGCCCTCCATCGGCGTCCTGCCGTTCGTCGACCCGAGCCGGGGGTCACGCTCGGCGTGCCGGATCGCGCAGGCGCGCGCCTGGCGGGGGGAGCGGGACGGGGCCTTCGCCTGGCCCGACCGTGCCGTCCGCCGGCGGGACGCCGGCCTCTCGGAGCTCGAGGTCGACTGCTCCTCCACTCGCTCCGCGGCGACCCGCGGGTCGGCGACCTCGTCCGGAGGGTGAACCTGCCCCTGGACTGACCTCCGCCGCCCTAGCCGAGCTCGGGCACGTGGTGCGCGAGCACCTCGCGGAGCCGCGCCAGGTCGGGGCGCCTCTCGAGTGCCGCACGCACGTACCGCAGCGAGGCCGGGATGGAGGGAAGGAAGCCGGGGTTGCCCTTCACGCGGTCGATGAAGACGAATCGGCCCGCGTCCTTGAGCTTCCTCTGCACCGTGAGGAGGTCGAAGGTCTCCCGGAAGGGGCCGGTGTCGAGGCGCGGGCCGCCTTCGCCGGCAAGTCGGTCGAGGTAGCGGCGAATCATGCGCTCGACGAGGTCGGCGGAGAGCTCGACGTAGCTGTCGCGGAGCAGCGCCACGAGGTCGTACTGGCGGGGTCCGAGCAGCGCGTCCTGGAAGTCGATGACCGCCTGCTCGCCACCCGGGAGCACCATGAGGTTCCTCGACTGGTAGTCGCGGTGCGTGAGCCCCACGGGCTCCGCGGCGAGCGCGTCGCTCACCTGGTCGAAGGCCCGGTCGACCACCTCGCGCTCGGCCGGGGAGAGCGCCGCCCCCTTCCAGGCCTCGAGCAGCCACTCCCGGAAGTGGTCGAGCTCCCATCGGTAGAGGTCGCGCTCGAAGCGACGGCGAAAGGCGACGCAGGACGGGTCCGGCGCGCGCTCGGCGGCGGCCCGCATCCGGGCGAGCTGGTCGACGGCCGCCTCGTAGAGCGGCTCCGCCTTCGCCCCGGCGAGGAGGCGCGTCTCGAGCATCTCGTCGCCCAGGTCCTCGAGCACCATGAGCCCCTCGGGCTCGAAGAAGGCCTGCACCGCCGGGACCCGCACCCCGATGCGGCGGAGGTAGCGCTGCACGTCGACGAACGGGTCGACGGAAGGCGCGCCGCCGCTCGTCGCCTCCTCGGGACGGCGGTCGTCGGGCAGCACCATGACCACGAACGACCGCGGGGGCTCCCCGACTCGCCAGTAGCTCCGCATGGAGGCGTGCCCCGCCAGCCTCCGGACCGGCAGCGCCTCGGGAGGCCCCCCGGCGAGCCGGGCCACCGCCCCGCGCACCCTGGATTCGACGTCCATCTATCGCCTCCGAACCCGGACTCCCTCGCGTTGACACCCCGTTCGTGCGGACCCTATAAGGCACCGACCTCCCCGCCACCCGCCTCCCCTGGGAGCTCCGCCATGTCCTGGCACGAAAGCATCCTCTCCGCCATCGGCCGAACGCCGCTCGTGAAGCTCGCGAAGCTCGCGGGCCCGAGCGATGCCACGGTCCTCGTCAAGCTGGAGTACATGAACCCGGGCGGCTCCATCAAGGACCGGATGGCGCTTCACATCATCGAGAAGGCCGAGCGGGCGGGGGCGCTCCGCAGGGGCGGGACCATCGTCGAGAACACGAGCGGGAACACCGGGGTGGGCATCGCCATCGCCGCGGCGGTGAAGGGGTACCGCTGCATCTTCACGATGCCCGACAAGATGTCGAAGGAGAAGCAGGACACGCTGAAGGCCTTCGGGGCGCAGGTGGTCGTCACCCCGACGAACGTCCCGGCCGACTCGCCGGAGAGCTACTACTCGGTGGCCAAGCGCATCGCGGCGGAGACCCCGAACAGCTTCTACTTGAACCAGTACCACAACCCGGACAACGTCGAGGCCCACTACCGGTCGACCGCTCCCGAGATCTGGGAGCAGACCGGCGGGCGCCTCGACGCCTTCGTGGCCGGCCTCGGGACCGGGGGGACGATGTCCGGCTGCGGCCGCTTCTTCAAGGAGAAGGACGCGAGGATCCGCAACATCGGCGTCGACCCCATCGGGTCCGTCTATCACTCCATGTGGAAGACGGGGAAGATGCCCGAACCCCACGTCTACAAGGTCGAGGGCATCGGCGAGGACATGATGTGCGGCGCCATGGACCTCTCGGTCCTCGATGACGTGCGCCAGGTGAACGACCAGCAGTCGTTCACGATGGCCCGCAGGCTCGCCCGCGAGGAGGGGATCTTCGCCGGCGGCAGCTCCGGGGCCGCGGTGCACGTCGCGCTCCAGGTGGCACGGGAGATGGGGAAGGGAAAGGTGATCGTCGTCCCCCTGCCCGACACGGGCCGCGCCTACATCTCGAAGTTCTTCTCCGACGAGTGGATGCGCGACAACGGCTTCGTCCTCGAGGGCGGCGACGGCGTCTCCGGTGCCACCGTGGGCGACGTCCTCGGGGCGCGCCGCGGCAAGGTGGTCACCGCCCGGAAGACCGACAAGGTCGAGGCGGTCGTGAAGACCTTCCGCGACCACGACATCTCGCAGATGCCGGTGGTCGACGAGGCGGGGCGCGCCATCGGCATGATCCACGAGTACGACCTCTTGAACTTCCTGGTCGAGGGCAAGCACCGCCTCTCCGAGGTGGTCGAGCCGCTCGTGCAGCCGCTCCAGGGCGTCGTCGCGCTCGACACCCCCATCTCCCGCCTGCGCGCCATCTTCAACGACGACAACGTGGCGCTCGTGAAGGAGGGGGACGTCGTGACCGGCGTCCTCACGAAGATCGACCTCATCGAGTACCTGGGAGAGAAGCTCAAGTAAGGGCGGCTCCCCCGCGCGAGAGGAGTTCCCATGAAGCCCGCCGCCGGGCTCCGGCCCGAGACGCTCGCCATCCACGCCGGCCAGGCCCCCGACCCCACCACGGGCGCGCTCATGACGCCGGTGTACCTCACCTCGACCTACGCGCAGAGCGCGCCGGGGGAGCACAAGGGGTACGAGTACTCCCGGACCCAGAACCCGACCCGTCACGCGCTCGAGGCTTGCCTCGCGGCGCTCGAGGGAGGCCGCCACGGGCTCGCCTTCGGCTCGGGGCTCGCCGCGACCGATGCCGTCCTCCACCTGCTCGAGGCCGGCGACCACGTCGTCTACTCCGACGACGTCTACGGCGGGACCTTCCGCATCTTCGACAAGGTCTTCCGCCGGCACGGCCTCTCCTTCACGCCGGTCGACATGGCGGACCCGGCGAACGTCTCCCGCGCGCTCACCGCCCGCACCCGGCTCGTCTGGATCGAGACCCCCACGAACCCCATGCTGAAGATCGTGGACCTCGGGGCGGTGGCCGCCATCGCCCGGGCCGCCGGGGCCTTGAGCGTCGTCGACAACACCTTCGCCACCCCGTACTTCCAGCGCCCGCTCGAGCTCGGCGTCGACGCCGTCGCCCACTCCACGACGAAGTACCTGAACGGCCACTCCGACGTGATCGGGGGCGCGCTCGTCACCTCCGACCCCGCGCTCCACGACCGGCTTCGGTTCCTGCAGAACGCCGTCGGCGGCGTCCCCTCCCCGATGGACTCGTTCCTCGTCCTGCGCGGGCTGAAGACGCTCCACGTGCGCATGGAGCGCCACGCCGAGAACGCGCTCGCGCTCGCGCGCTTCCTCGAGCGCCATCCGCAGGTGGAGCGGGTCACCTACCCGGGGCTCGAGAGCCACCCCGGCCACGCCCTCGCGACGCGCCAGATGCGCGGGTACGGTGGCATGCTCTCCTTCGTCATCCGCGGGGGGCTCGGGGCCGCGCGCGCCTTCCTCTCGTCGGTCCGCGTCTTCGCCCTCGCGGAGAGCCTGGGAGGCGTCGAGAGCCTGATCGAGCACCCGGCCATCATGACCCACGCGAGCGTGCCCCCGGAGACGCGGGCGCGTCTCGGCATCGCCGACGGCCTCATCCGGGTCTCGGCGGGCATCGAGCACGTGGACGACCTCGTCGCCGACCTGGAGCGCGGCTTCGCCGCCGCCCGCGGGGCCGGCACCGCCTGACCGACCGGGCGGCCGCGGCCGAGGGGCCGCCGATGCCGCCGGGATCCTCGACCCGGCCCCTCCCCGGAGCTCGCTTGCCCGCGCTCGCCCTCGCCGCCGCCCTCTCGCTCGCCACCGCCCCCCCGGCTCCCGCGCTCCCCCCCGCCGCCGTCGCGAGCGCCAAGGCCGCGCTCGTCGCCCGCCACGGCGAGGCGCAGCGCGCCCGGGTCGAGCGCGGCGTCGACCAGGTGGCGCTCTACTGGCGGCCTTCGGACGGCGACCCGGAGGCCTTCCGGGCGTTCGTGGAGGAGAACTTCCTCGCCGACCCGGCCGCGGTCGAGGCGACGCTCGCGCGCCTGGAGGACGCGCTCGAGTCCATCGACGGCCACGCCGCGCAGGTGAACCGCGACCTCGCCCGCCATGCCGTCCTCGACCTCGGGCCGCAGCTGCCCGTCGACGCTCTCTCGGCCTCCTTCGACGCCGGAGCGCACGTGACGGACGACCTCTTCGCGTCTCGCCTCGCCTTCGTCGCCCTCCTGAACTTCCCGCTCACGACCCTCGACGAGCGGCTGCGGGACGGCCCGTCGTGGGCGCGAGCCCGGTGGGCCAAGGCCCGGCTCGTCGGCCGGCGCGGGGCGCTCGTCGGCTCGGGGGACGCCGGCATCTCGGCGCGCGTCCCGGCGGAGGCGAAGCAGGCGGCGGCGAAGGCCCAGGCCGCCGCGGACGCCTACATCGCCGACTACAACGTCTGGGCCCACCACCTCGTCGAGGCTTCCGGGGCGCGCCTCTTCCCCTCCGGAAAGCGGCTCCTCTCCCACTGGAACCTGCGCGACGAGATCAAGGCCTCCTACGCTCTGCCCGACGGGCTCGCCCGCCAGCGCGCCCTCGCGCGCGTGATGGAGCGGATCGCGACCCAGGAGATCCCGCTCGCCGTGGTGAACAACCCGGCGGTGGACTGGAACCCGTTCACGAACGAGGTTCGACCGGCGCCCGCCGCCGAGGTCGAGACCGGCGCCAGGCCGCCCGCCGCCGTCGCCCCCGACCGGGAGCCGGACACGCGCTACGCGCGGTTCCTCGACCAGTTCCACGCCGCCCGCCAGGTCGACGCCAGCTCGCCCGGCGCGCCCACGGCCATCGCTCGCAAGTTCGAGGTCGACCGGGAGATCCCCGAGGCGCGTGTCGAGGCGATGCTCGAGGAGATCCTCTCGTCCCCGCTCGTGCCGCGGGTGGCGAAGCTCATCGAGAAGCGGCTCGGGAGGCCACTCGAGCCCTTCGACATCTGGTACGCGGGCTTCCGCCCCGCGGCGAGCCACTCGGAGACGGATCTCGACGCCCTCACCCGCAAGCGCTACCCGACCCCGGAGGCCTACGCGAAGGACATGCCCCGAATGTTCGAGGCGCTCGGGTTCTCCCCGGAGAGGGCCCGCTTCCTCGCTGCGCACATCGTCGTCGACCCGGCCCGGGGCTCTGGCCACGCGCTCCAGGCGGCGATGCGCGGCGACAATCCGCACCTGCGCACGCGCGTCGGCAAGGACGGGATGGACTACAAGGGCTACAACATCGCCGTCCACGAGATGGGGCACAACGTGGAACAGGTGTTCTCGCTGTACGAGGTCGACCACGTCCTCCTCTCCGGCGTGCCGAACACTTCCTTCACCGAGGCCCTCGCCTTCGTGTTCCAGGCGAGGGATCTGGAGCTGCTCGGCCTCGGCAAGCCCACGGCGGTGGCCGAGCGCCTGCTCGCCCTGGACGCCTTCTGGGGCGCCTTCGAGATCGCCGGGGTGGCGCTCGTCGACCTCCGCGCCTGGAAGTGGCTCTACGCCCATCCCGAGGCGACCGCCGCCGAGCTCCGCGCGGCGGTGGTGGGGATCGCACGCGACGTCTGGAACCGCTACTACGCGCCGGTCTTCCGGGCGAAGGACGTCCCGCTCCTCGCCATCTACAGCCACATGATCCAGGACCCCCTCTACCTCGCCGACTACGTGATGGGTCACGCGATCGCCGCCCAGCTCGAGGAAGCGATCCGGAGGGAGGGCCGGGTGGGCCCGGTCTTCGAGAAGGCGGCGACCTTCGGCTCGCTGCCGCCGGACCAGTGGATGCGCAACGCGACCGGAGAGCCGCTGTCGACGCGCGCGCTCCTCGATGACGCACGGCGAGCCCTCGCAGCGGAGAACGGGTAGGATGCCGGGCATGAGCCTCTTCTCGCCGCTGTCCCTGCGCTCGGTCACCCTGCGCAACCGCATCGGCATGTCCCCCATGTGCCAGTACTCGGCGCAGGACGGTCGGGCGAGCGACTGGCACCTCGTCCACCTCGGCGCGCGCGCCGCCGGCGGCGTGGGACTCGTCCTCGTGGAAGCGACGGGCGTCGAGCCGCGCGGGCGCATCTCGCCCGCCGACCTCGGGCTCTGGGAGGACGGCCAGGTGGAGCCGCTCGCGCGTGTCGCGCGCTTCGTCGAGGGCCAGGGCGCCGTCCCCGGGATCCAGATCGCCCACGCCGGGCGAAAGGCGAGCGTGCGGCAGCCGTGGGTGAGCGGGGGCGCCCCGCTGCTCCCCAAGGACGGCGGTTGGGTCCCGGTGGGGGCGAGTCCCGTCCCCTTCGCCGAGGGACACCTCGCGCCGGAGCCGCTCGGCGAGGCCGGCATCCGCGAGGTGGTGCAGGCCTTCGCCGGCGCCGCCCGGCGGGCGCTCGCCGCCGGCTTCCGCGTCCTCGAGGTGCACGCGGCCCACGGCTACCTCCTCCACCAGTTCCTCTCGCCCATCTCGAACCAGCGCCACGACCGCTACGGGGGTCCCTTCGAGAACCGGATCCGCCTCGCCTGCGAGGTGGTGGAGGCGGTGCGCGCGGTCTGGCCGGAGCGGCTGCCGCTCTTCGCGCGCGTCTCGTGCACCGACTGGGTGCCGGGCGGGTGGGACCTCCTGCAGACGGTCGAGCTCGCGCGGCGATTGAAGGAGCGGGGCGTGGACCTCGTCGACTGCTCCTCGGGCGGGACCTCGCCCACGGCCGCGGTGCCGGTGGGCCCTGGCTACCAGGTGGCGTTCGCGGAGATGGTGAGGCGCGAGGCCGGGCTGGCCACGTCCGCGGTCGGTCTCATCACCTCCCCGGAGCAGGCCGATCAGGTGATCCGCACCGGGCAGGCCGACCTCGTGCTCCTCGGCCGCCAGCTCCTCCGCGATCCGGCGTTCGCGCTGCGCGCCGCCGTGGCCCTCAACGCCGAGGGCAGCTGGCCCTCGCAGTACCTGCGGGCGCGCTGAGCGCCTCCCTTTCCTCCACGGAGGTGCGCGGGATGGGGAGCGTGTTCGCCGAGCCGGTGGTGACGCTCACCCGGCGGGGCTCCGAGCGGCTTGCGGGAGGGCATCCCTGGGTATACCGCTCCGACGTCGCGAAGGCTCCCGGCACCGCCTCGGGCGACGTCGTCGCGCTCGTCGACGGGCGCGGCCGCTTTCTCGGCAAGGCCTTCTACTCCGAGCGCTCCCAGATCGCGGTGCGGGTCGTGACCCGCGACGAGGAGCCGGTCGACGAGACCTTCTTCGAGCGCCGGCTCGCCTCCGCCATCGAGCTCCGGCGACGCGCCCTCGGCGACGAGACGTTCGTGCGCCTCGTCCACGGCGAGTCGGACCTCGTGCCCGGCCTGGTGGTCGACCGCTACGGGGACGCCGCCGTCCTGCAGACGCTCGTGCCCGGGACGGAGCGGCGCAAGGAGCTCCTCGCCGACCTCCTCCGCTCCGCCCTGCCGATCGCGTCCGTCCTCGAGCGGAACGACGTCCGCGTCCGGGAGCTCGAGGGCCTTCCGCTCCTGAAGGGGGTCCTCCGCGGTGTGGACCCGGGCCCCGTGGAGGTCCGGGAGGGCGAGGTCCGACTGCGTCTCGACCTCCTCTCCGGCCAGAAGACGGGGGCCTTCCTCGACCAGCGGGAGAACCACCTGCGCGCCGGCAGCTACGCCAAGGGGCGCTGTCTCGACTGCTTCAGCTACGCCGGGGGCTTCGCGCTCCAGCTCGCGCGGCGCGCCGCGAACGTCGTGGCGGTCGAGATGCAGACCCAGGCCGCTCGCATGCTCCGGGACAACGTGGCGCTGAACGGCGCCGCGAACGTCGAGGTCGCGGAGGAGAACGCCTTCGACCGGCTGCGCGACGAGGCCGAGAAGGGACCCTCCTGGGACCTCGTAGTCCTCGACCCACCCGCCTTCGCGAAGGGGAAGGAGGCGGTCGCGGCGGCGAAGCGGGGCTACAAGGAGGTGAACCTCCGGGCCTTCCAGGCGCTCGTCCCCGGGGGCATCCTCGTCACCGCCTCCTGCAGCTACCACGTGCCCTGGCCGGTCTTCGAGGAGATCGTCCTCGACGCGGCGAGCGACGCGGGGCGGACCGCCCAGGTCCTGGAGCGGCGCGGAGCCGGGCGCGATCACCCCGAGCTCCTCGGCATGCCGGAGTCCCGCTACCTCAAGTGCCTCGTCATCCGCGCTCCGTGAACCGGCGTCGATCGGTCGAGGACTCCCAGGCTGGCCGGTCTCCGCAACGCCCGGCTGCGCGAACGCCCCGGCGCTTCGGGGGGACGGGGAGGCGACGCGGCGCCTTGGCCTGCCGTCCCGGGCGCCCCGCAGGGGGACACCCGGGTACCCGTTCTCGGCCCGTGCCTTGTCCCCGCGTCAGCGTCGGGCATGGGGATCCGCGGCGCCGCGCCCCGCCTCGCTCCCGCAGGCGGCCTCCGTCCGGCGATCGTCGAAGTAGCCCACCCTGAAGTCCCCGCCGTGGTCGACGACCGCCCAGGCGGTCCTGGTGCGAGCGTCGAGTCCGTACGTGCCGAGGGCGTACCCGGCGCGCCATGGCCCGGGCACGAACGCCCTCGCGCCGGCGCCGTTCGCGTCCACGGCGTTCGTCCATCTCCCGTCCTCGAGCCTCGTGGCAAGCCCGAAGCCTGCGGCGCCGGCCTCGTCCAACGGGCCCCTTGCGTCCTCGTAGGTGATCGCGAGCGTGTAGGTGTCGGCCTTGCTGCTCCCCGGGGTCGTGGCCATGCCCCACAGGTGCAGCTCCGCGCTCGCCGTCCCGCACGAGCGCGTCGACCAGCCGGTGTTCACCGCGTGGCTGAAGGGCCGGCCGATCCCGTCTTCGGCCGTGCCGAGGCTCTTCCCGTCGACGATGCGGGCGCGGGAACCCGCGAACGCGTCGTCGACCGCCGTGTAAGGCGACCCGGGAGGCACGACGAACTCCTTTCCGCGCAGGTCGTACCCGAAGGTCTGGCGCCGGCTAAACGAAAGCCTCGGCGTCGTCGTGAGCGTCCAGTCGCCGTCGATGAGCCGCGTCGCGACGGGGGCCGCGTAGTAGTCCACCGTCATGCGCGGCCCGTCGACGTGGAAGACGTAGTACCCGACGGTCCTCGTCTCCTCCGCGATGGGCGCCTGCCGCGCGCGCTCCAGGACGGGGACCAGGAACGCGGGAACGAGGCGTCGCCACCCGTGACGCCTCGGAAGGTAGAACTTCGAGCTGTCGGAGGCGCAGACGAGCTCGGTCACCCGGGCCGTCCCGTCGTGCGTCCACACGAGGGACAGGTCGTGCATGTGGTCGTGCCCTCCGACGTAGTAGCGCACGCCGTTGTCGGCGAGGCTTCTGACGAAGGCGTCGGCCCCCGCGGGATCGGAATCCTGATGGGCTCCGAAGAGGTTGTCGGAGTGGTATCCGGTCATGAGGCCCTTGTGACCGAACACGATCGCGTGGCCGCCTTCCGGCTTCCCCGCGAGGACGCGCGAGATCCAGCTCTGCTGCGGCTGGATGGTGTTCCTCCGCCCGTCGAACTGGTCGAGGAGCACGAACCGCACGTTCCTGTAGTCGAACGAGTAGCTGAGTCCCACCATGCCGTCCGGACTGGAGAAGCTCGTGCCGAGGACGAAGGGGGCGCCGCGCACCGGTGCCGGAGGAACGGCGGCGGCATCCGGGTTCGCCACCGCCCGCGCATCCGCAGGGGTGGCGTTGTGGGGCCCTCCCCGGGTCTGGGGGAAGACCCTCTTGAACTCGTCCGCGTCGGTCGAGTCGTGGTTGCCGCGGAGCGGGAAGAAGCCGATCCCGGCGTTGTAGAGCGCCTGTGCGTACACGGCGCGGATGTCCATGTTCGAGGCGCTGGCGGCATCCGTGAGGTCGCCGACCGCGACGACGAACTTGACCCCGTGCTCGATGAACCTCTCGTTCACCTGGTTGATGATGTCGACCGCACACGTGCCGGGGTTGCGCCCGTCGTCGGGCTCCGTCCACTGGGTGTCCGCGATGACCCCGAAGCTCCAGGGTTCCTCGAGCGCCACGCGTGGGGCGCCCGCCCCCCCGCCGGCCCTCGCGACGCCGGCGGCGACCAGGTAGGCCGCCGCGGCGCCCAGGACGAGGACCGCTCGCGGCGTCATCGGCTCCGCTTTCACCAGAGTCCTCCCCTCGGCCTGCCCTCCCCGGGGCGCGGCTCGATCCCGCTTCTACCGCCGGCCGGGCGCGCACTCCAGCGCACCGCGCGACCCCTCCCCTGCTGCGGCGGCGCTCGTCTCGCCGGCGAGCCCCGGCCTCCGCTTGACACTCGCAAGATGATCTCGATAATCGTTCTCATTATCACTACGGAGAGCCGCTCCCCCATGGACATGCCTCCTCGACCGCTCCTCGCCGTTGCGGCCTCCCTCCTGCTCGCGGGATGCGGGGCGGACGGCGCCACCGCGCCGGCACCGGCGCCGCTCTCCCCCACCGCCGCGCTCGGCAAGCTCCTCTTCTTCGACGCCACCCTGTCCGCCTCGGGGAAGCAGTCCTGCGGCACCTGCCACGTGCCGTCCCGCGCGTTCGTCGAGGATCCCGCGACGGACCAGGGCCTTCCGGTGCCTCTCGGCGGCGTCGCCATGGACCTGCCCGGCTTCCGCAACACCCCCTCGCTCATGTACCTGTCCTTCGCCCCGCCCTTCTCCCTCGGTGCCGACGGGACCGCCTCGGGCGGCTTCTTCCGGGACGGGCGGGCCTCGTCGCTGGCCGTCCAGGCGCAGCAGCCCTTCCTGTCGTTCTTCGAGATGGCGAACGCCGACGCCGCGGAGGTCGTGCAGCGGCTCGAGGCCAGCCCCGAGCTGGAGCCGTACGTGGCCCTGTTCGGCGCCGCCTCGCTCGCCGATCCCCAGACGGTGCTGCGCAACGTCGGCGTCGCGATCGCCGCGTTCGAGACGGAGGACGAGTCGTTCCATCCCTTCTCGAGCAAGTTCGACGCCTGGCTGGCCGGACGGGCGACGCTCACCGCGCAGGAGGCGCGCGGCCTCGCCCTCTTCAACAGCCCGGGCAAGGGCAACTGCACCTCGTGTCACCCGAGCCAGCGGCAGGAGTTGAGCGACCACGCGCTCTTCACGGACTTCACCTACGACAACGTGGGGATCCCCAGGAACTGGGCCATTCCCGCGAACCACGCGTCGCCGGTGAGCCCGGTGAGCGGGGTGCCGCTCACCTACGTCCCGTCGAACGGCAACCTGCCCGCCGATGCCGAGTACGGCTTCTACGACCTCGGCCTCTGCGGTCCCTTCTCGCCGCCGGACAGCGACCCGAACCCGCGCTCCCTTCTCTCCGCCACGACCTCCCTCTGTGGCTTCTTCAAGGTCCCCACCCTGCGAAACGTGGCCGTCACCGCGCCGTACTTCCACAACGGGGTCTTCGCCACCCTCCAGCAGGTCCTGCAGTGGTACGTGACGCGCGACATCAACAACAACACCGGCAACAACCCCACTCCCTATCCCGTCGGCTCGCCGGATGCGAACCCGTACGTCTCCGTCGGGACGTTCTACACGGCCGCCGACGGCACACCGGACCTCTACGAGTACAACGACCTCCCCGTCGCGTTCGACGCCAACGTCAACATCGGGGAGGTGCCCTACACGCCGCCCGCAGCCGCCGGCGGGCAGGCCCCCACTCTCACGGCCGCCGAGATCGCGGACGTCATCGCCTTCCTGTGCACGCTCACCGACGGCTACGACCCGTCGAACCCCGACACCTACCCGAATCCGCCGCAGTGCCAGCTCTCGACGGCCCCGTCCCCGTAGGGCCGGCTGCCGCCGTTCCCACCACGCGTGGAGCACCCACCATGATGACTCCCTCTCGCGCCAGGATCGCCGTCCTCTCGGCGATCATCGTCCTCACCGCGATCGCCGCGACCGCGAACCGCGTCCTCGCCCAGGAGCCGACGGCCGCCGCGCCCCCGACGCAGCAGCTCCAGGAGAAGCTCGACCAGCTCACGCGGCAGCAGCAGGAGCTGAAGGCCGAGATGGATGCGCTCCAGGCTCAGCGCCAGGGCGCCTCGGGGGCAGCCCCCCAGGCCCCGCCCGAGGGATCTCCGGGTCCCTCGCTCTTCGACAACCTGAGTCTCTGGGGATACGGCGAGGTCTACTACACCCATCCGGTGCACGATTCGGCGCTGACCCAGTTCGACCTCTACCGGGCGGTGTTCGGCATCGGGTACCGATTCATGGACCGCCTCCGGTTCAACTCCGAGTACGAGATCGAGCACGCCGTCGCGTCCGCGACCGACGTGGGCGAGTTCGAGGTCGAGCAGTTCTACGTCGAGTACCAGCCGACCGACTGGCTCACCGTGACCGCCGGCCTGTTCCTCATGCCCTTCGGCTTCCTCAACGAGCACCACGAGCCGACGAGCTTCTACGGCGTGCAGCGCAACTTCGTCGAGACGCTCATCATCCCGAGCACCTGGCGCGAGGGGGGCCTGAACCTCCACGGCGACACCGACATCGGCCTCGCCTGGAACGTCGGCCTGACGAGCGGCTTCAACCTCGCGCAGTGGAGCTACGTGCAGGAGTACCCGCCGTACCTCACGGCCCTCAACCTGGAGTCGAGCGACGTTGCGCCCCTGCAGGCGACCCACCAGGAGCTCGCGCTCGCCAACGCACAGTACCTCTCCCAGTACGTCGCCCTGAGCTACCACGGCTTGCCCGGCTTCCTGGTGGGGGCCGCTTGCTTCACGGGCAACGCCGTCAAGGTCCCCGCTCCGCCGAACGCGCCCATCTCCGGGAACCAGCGCGTCTGGCTGTGGGAGGCCCACGCGCGATGGACACCCGGCAAGCTCGACCTCTCGGCGCTGTACGCCGGCGGCGCGATCACCAACGTGGCCTCGTCGAACGCCGCCAATCCGGGGTCCCCCAACCCGATCCCTTCGGCCTTCTACGGCGCCTTCGTCCAGGCCGCCTACACGGTCTGGGAGACCAGCCTCTTCCGCCTGTCGCCCTTCGCCCGCTGGGAGATCTACGACATGGGCTCGAGCTACGAGGGCACGCCGGGGCCGTCGATCCCGTCGGGCCAGGTTCCGGTGTCTCCGGCGCCGGGCGACTACGGATACTGGCCCATCAATCACGACCGGGTTTGGACGTTTGGCCTGAGCTTCTTCGTCACCCCGCACGTGGTCGTCAAGGCCGACTACCAGCTCTTCGCGGTCAACACGAACTTCACGCGCTTCGACATCGGTCTCGGCGTGAGCTTCTGACTCGAGCGGTGCTCCACGGGCGCGCCATCGCCGGATCGACCCGGCACCTGCGCCCGCGAGGGTTCCTCTTTCCCCGAACCCGCCCGAGCGAAGGGGGCGCTCGCCTCACTGGCCGCCGCGGGCTGGCAAACCGCTGTATGCGGTGCTAAACGGCCCTCGCGGGTCCTGCCGGGAGGCCTGGACATGGACGTCGAGCTGAATTACGGCCGGGGCGCGGTCCGGGTGAGGCTCCCCGAGGAACTCGACGTCACGGTGGTCCGCAAGCCCGTGATGCCGATCCTCGCCGAGCCCGACGCGGCGGTCGCGCGGGCGCTCCGGGAGCCCGTCGGCGCAGCGCCCCTCCGCGACGAGGCGGCGGGCAAGAAGAGCGCCTGCATCCTGATCTGCGACGTCACGCGCCCGGTCCCGAACCGGCTGCTGCTGCGGCCGCTCATCCGCCAGATGATGGAGAGCGGCATCGAGCCCTCGCGAATCCTGGTCCTGGTGGCGACCGGCCTGCACCGGCCCAACCTCGGGCCCGAGCTCCTGGAGCTCGTCGGAGATCCCTGGGTGCTCGACGCGGTCCGCGTGGTCAACCACGACGCGCGCGACGACGCCGCCCACGTCGACCTGGGCCACACGCCGCACGGGACGCGGGTTCGGCTCGATCGGCGCTTCGTCGAGGCGGATCTCAAGGTCGTCACGGGGCTCGTCGAGCCGCACTTCATGGCCGGCTACTCCGGCGGGCGGAAGGTGATCGCACCGGGGGTGGCCCACAAGGAGACGATCACCACCTTCCACAGCTCGCGGTTCATGGCCGACCCGCGCGCCGACAACTGCGTGCTGGACGGGAACCCTCTTCACCGCGAGCAGCTGGCGATCGTCGGCATGCTGGGCCGCGTGCTGGCCATGAACACGGTCATCGACGAGGAGCGACGGCTCTCCTTCGTGAACTACGGCGAGGTCGTGCAGAGCCACGCGGAGGCGGTGGACTTCGCCGCGCGGTACACGCGCGTGGAGGTCCCGCGCCGCTTCCGGACCGTGGTGACGAGCGCGGCCGGGTACCCGCTCGACAAGACCTACTACCAGACCGTGAAGGGGATGGTGGCGCCGCTCGACATCCTCGAGGCGGGCGGCGACCTCGTCATCGCATCCGAGTGCTCGGAAGGCCTGGGCTCGCGCGAATACGTGGAGGCGCAGCGGCGCCTCCTTGCACTCGGCATGGACGGCTTCGCGGACGACATCGGCCGCAAGGCCTACGCGGACGTCGACGAGTGGCAGACGCAGATGCAGCTGAAGCCCATGCGGGCCGGAGCCGTCTACCTGTTCGCGCCCGCCCTGTCCGCCGAGGCGCGCGCGCTGACGGGCGTGCAGCTCGTCGATTCGGTCGAGGCGGCGGTCGGCGCGAGCGTCCGCAAGAGCGGGGACCGCCGCGTCGCGGTGATCCCGGAGGGCCCCTACGTCGTGCCCGTGTACCGCCTTGCTGCGGAGAAGGCGCCGCCCCGCAGCCGCTGAGGCGCGCCGCCACCGGGAAGGGTCTCGACGGGTCCGCGGCCCGGGCAAGACGACGACGCCTCGACCGTCGACCAGGAGCTCGCCGCACGAGGTCGGCGCCGAGCGGGCTCCTCCCTGCGGGGTGGTGGGACGACATCGAGGCAGACGAGGAGGCGGGACGCCGAGCTCGCCGCCCGCCTGCCCCGGGGAGGAGGTACCCCTTCGCGAACGGTGAAGCAAATCTTTCCTCCACGAGTGACCGGGTCCGGGCGCGGGCGCCGCCGCTGGAAGATCGGCGCACACCCGGGTCGGGATTCGTTTACGACCCATGTGGACCTTGTTCGCTCCGCGGGGCGTCGCTACGGGGCGTGCAATGCGCCTTCGGGTAGCGACAGCGGTGGTCGCCTGCGCAGCGAGCGCGCTCGCCGGCGCGCCGGATCTCCGGGAAGCGGACGCGCCCGAGATCCGCGCGAGCCTCGCCAGGCCCCGGTCCGGGCGGCCGAAGCTCGTGCACCTCTGGGCGAGCTGGTGCACTCCGTGCACCGCCGAGATGCCTCGCCTCCTCGCGCAGCTTCGCAGGCGAACCGGGTCCGTGGACACGGTCCTGATCTCGCTCGACGACGCGACCACCGCGGCCGCGGCCGCTGGACTCCTCCGGCGAAGCGGGGGCGTGCCGGGCGAGAGCCTCCGCGCCCGGGGCGCGGACGCCGTCGCCGTCATCCGGGAGTTCGACCGCGCGTGGGACGGGAGCCTGCCGGCCACCTACCTCATCTCCGGAGAGGGTGCGCTGCTCTTCGCCCAGCGCGGCATCACCGATCTCCAACAGGTCGCCTCGCAGCTCGATCGAGCAGGGTCGACGGGGAGGGGAACCGCAGAAAGGAGCATCAAGCCATGACGATGAGAAAGGCCGCGGCGATATTCACGATCGGTCTCTTGCCGCTGACGGCTCTCGGAGGAGGGTCCGCGTTCGACGCGAAGGGAAAGTACTACGAGACGTGCGCCTGCGCCGTGAGCTGCCCGTGCGGGACGAACGAGTTCCTCCCCACGGAGGGGCATTGCGACGCCGTCATGCTCTTCCACCTCACCCACGCCACGGTCGGAATGACCAAGATGGACGGGCTGAACTTCGCCGTGGTCCTGAAGTCGCCCAACAACCAGAAGGTCATGGACGCGATGAACAAGGGCGAGATGGACCACTTCGCCATCTACCTCGACGACAGGGCCACGAAGGACCAGCAGGCCGCGTTCCCCAAGCTGCTCGCGGGCATGTTCGGGAAGATGGAGGTCAAGAACGCCAAGGCGCCTGCCTTCGCGACCATCTCGCTCGTCGCGGGCGGGGACACGGCCAAGATCGACATCGGCGGCGGCAAGCTGGTCGCCGACCTCGTGAACATCAAGGTCGGCGAGAGCAAGACCGGGGGCAAGACGGTCGCCAGGCGGATCAAGCTCGACGGCGTGACTCCGTTCCCTTGGGTGATGAACGTGACCCAGGGCAAGTCGGTGACGTTCCACTACGCCGACGGGGACACGCACTGGGACTACAAGGACCGCAACGCCTTCTTCGGGGACTTCTCGACCAAGGGAACGGTCGTCGTGGCGAGCAACTGAGGCGCGCGGTCCGGCTCTGGATCGCCGGCCGCCGCCGGCGGGAGCGGCGAGGAGGGTCCGGCGTATGCCCGGCGGACTCCTTCGACGCCGCTCCCGTCGCCGGGCGCGCCTTGCGGCGCCCTATCCCCCGAGGAAGCTTCTCGCCGGGAAGAGGAGGACGTCCTCGATGGAGTCCGCGCCCGCGAGCAGCATGAGGAGGCGGTCGAGCCCCAGCGCAACCCCGCCGGCCTCCGGCATGCGGCCCAGGTCCGCGAGGAAGCGCTCGTCGAGAGGGTACTCGGCGCGGCCCAGCCGGCGCCGCGCGTCCCGCTCGGCGAGGAGGCGCCGCCGCTGCTCGACGGGGTCGTTGAGCTCGGCGAAGCCGTTCGCGAGTTCGAGGCCGGCCGCGTAGAGCTCGAACCGCTCCGCCCAGCGGGGGTCCGCCTTGGAGATCCTCGCGAGAGCCGCCATCGAGGAGGGCCAGTCGGTGAGGTACACGGGGCGTCCATGCCCGAGCCGCGGCTCGACCGCCGCGAGGAACACCCGAAAGAAGGCGTCCTCGAACCCCTCCCCCTCCGGCCCGGCGTCGACGCCGCGGGCGCGCGCCGCGGCGCGCAGCCGGCCCGCGTCCTCCCCGCAGGCGTCGAGGTCCACGCCGGCGGCCGCGAAGGCGGCCGCGACGGTCGTGCGTTCGAAGGGGGCGGTGAAGGAGACCTCCGCGCCCCGCCAGCGCGCGCGCGGCACCCCGTCCGGATCCAGGGCCGCGGCCGAGGCCTCGAGGAGCTCCTCCAGGTCCCGCATGATGCCCCGGTGGTCCGTGCCCGAGCGGTACAGCTCGAGCATCGTGAACTCCGGGTTGTGGGTCGCGGACACTTCGCCGTTGCGGAACACCCGAGCGATCTGGAAGATCCGCTCGAAGCCCGCGGCGAGGAGCCGCTTCATGGCGTACTCCGGGCTCGAGTGGAGGTAGAGCGTCCGGGCTTCGCCCCCTCCCTCCGGGACGAAGGGGGTCTCGAAGGCCTGGATGTGCGGCTCCATCCCCGGGGCGGGGACGAGGCACGGCGTCTCGACCTCGTCGAATCCGCGCGAGGCGAGGTGGCGCCGGACCGTCGCCTGCAGGCGCGCGCGGGCGCGCGCCATCTCGAGCCGTCCTCTCGCCACCGGGCCGACAGGATAGCGGACCGCCGCCGCGCCCGCCGCGGCGGAGCGGCCGCGCCTCGTAAACCCTGGAACCGGCGAGGGTTGACGACGGGGTCGCGGCTGCTATCCTCCCGCCCCTCCGCATGATCTCCGCGCCACCCCTCCACGCCGAGGAAGCCGGCTCCGGGCGACCCGTGGTCCTCATCCACGGCTTCGCCACCTCGGGCCGGGCGCTCTCCGACGTCGCCCGCGCCCTCTCCGCGGACCGGCGCGTGGTCTCCGTGGACCTGCGCGGACACGGCCGCTCCCCCCCGCCGGCCGGGCCGTTCTCGCTCGAGGACCACGGCGCCGACGTGGCTGCCCTCGTCCGATCGCTCGGCCTCGAGCGCCCGGTGCTCCTCGGCTGGTCGCTCGGCGCCCAGGTGGCCCTCGCGGCCGCCGCCCGGCTCGCCGACGCACGGACCCCGGCCTCCGGCCTCGCGCTCGTGGCCGCGACGGCCCGGTTCACGGCCGCGGAGGGCCACCCCCACGGCCTCGCGCGCACACAGGTCGACGCGCTCGCCGCGCGCATGCGCATCCACCAGGGGAAGGCGCTCGCCCGCTTCTTCGCGTCCTGCTTCACGCGGGACGAGCTCGCGCCGGACGCCCGGGACCGCGCCGTGGCGCGCCTCGCCGCCGAACCGCCCGACGCGGGCGCCGCTCGCGGCGCGCTCGACGCGCTCCGCGAGGGCGACCTGCGCCCGGTCGCGGGCCGGATCGACGTCCCCGTGCTCCTCCTCCACGGGGAGGAGGACGCCATCGTCCCCGCCGGGGCGTCGGCGGCGCTCGCGGGTTCCCTCGCCCGCGCCCGCCGCGTCACCTTTCCGCGCACGGGCCATGCGCCCTTCCTGTCGCGCCTGGCGGACCTGCTCGCCCCGGTGCGATCCTTCCTCGCGGAGCTCCCGTGACGCGGGAGCGCCCCGCCGCGGTGGACAAGGCCCGCCTGCGCGAGGCGTTCTCCCGAGGCGCCGCCGCCTACGAGGAGCGTGCGCTCCTCCAGCGCGCCATCGCCGCGCGGGTGCTCGCCCTCGCCGCCGAGTCGGCGCCCGGGGCGCGACGCGCCCTCGACGTGGGCTGCGGCGCCGGCGGGCTCCTCGAGGGTCTGAGGGCTCGCCTTCCCGCGCTCGCCGCGACCGGGGTCGACCTCGCACCGGGGATGGCCCGCACCTGCCGCGACCGCCTCGGCCCCGCCGCCGCGGCGGTCGGCGACGCCGAGGCGCTCCCCTTCCGTTCGGGGGCGTTCGACCTCGTGGTCTCGAGCTCGACTTTCCAGTGGGTCTCCCTCGACGCGGCGCTCGCGGAGGTGCGCCGGGTCCTCGCGCCCGGCGCGACCTTCTGCCTCGCGCTCTTCTGCGGCGACACGCTCTTCGAGCTTCGCGACGCGTGGCGGGCGGCGCTTCCGCCCGACGTCGCCGCGGCCACGCACGCGTTCGCTTCGCCCGCCCGCATCCGGGACGCGCTCGCGCGGGCGGACCTTCCCCCGGTCCGGTTCGAGGTGGAGCGGCGCGTGGAGCGCCACGCTTCCCCCCGGGACCTCGTCGAGTCGCTGCGCGCCATCGGCGCCGGCAACGCCGTCGCGGGGCGCAGGGGCGGCCTGGGCCTCGCCCGCGCGGTCTCGGAGATGTCGCGCATCTACTCGGAGCGACACGGCCGCGAGGGGGCGGTCCCTGCCACCTGGGAGACCGCCTACGCGGTCGCCCGGGCGCCGTGACCGCCCTCACCGCAGCGCCAGGATCGCGTCCAGGTAGAGCCGGGCCCGGTGCTCCGCGAAGAGGTCGAGCACCAGCATGAAGGCCGCCTGCGCGACGAGGCCGACCCCGGCGGCGTACCAGCCCTCGCGGCGCGGAAAGGCGTACGTGAGGGCGATCCCGGCGGCGAGGAGCGCCACCTCCGCGGCCTTGTAGCGGCGGAAACTGGCCATGACCCTCGCCATGCGCGCCTCCTCCTCCGCCCGGTAGGCCGCCGGATCCGCCCCGAGCTTCGCCTCGAGCGCGGCCACCTGGCGGCCCGTGCGCAGGTACACCCCGGCCCCGACGCCGATCTGGACGAGTGCCACCGCTCCGAGTGGCCAGGCCATCGACTTCCAGGTCCCGCCGCCGCGGAGCAGGAGAGCGGACGTGGCGAGCGCGACGAGGCCCGCCGCGAGGAAGAGGAGCGCCTCCT